>Ga0101944_10000432_pt1 | contig 123809 bp, 99 predicted proteins | sample DewCreD2012metaG_FD_75245 | JGI IMG/M metagenome (GOLD analysis project Ga0101944, IMG submission 75245) | Hot spring sediment bacterial and archeal communities from British Columbia, Canada, to study Microbial Dark Matter (Phase II) - Dewar... ...
TCGTGTGTACCCCCACAACAATTCGCTCGGAGGTGCCGCTTTATCAAGTCCTTGCATGATCGTCCCAAAACGGGTAGTCGCGTCAACTCGGCGATTGACACCGCCGAGAACGGTGATAGTTTGTACTCATGCTGCTCGGGGGCGGTCCCCGGGCCGACCAGAACCCGCCAAGCCCAAGCGAATGCGTGCTCGGGCGGTGAGAATCGGGGCACCGGCGAGTATGGACGATGCGGGACAAATGACCCAAACTCCCCCTAACCCCTCACCCCCATCCCACGCAACACCCGGCCCGGCGGAATCAAATTCCCGATCAGCCAGCGACGTGCGTGCCGCAGCGCCGGCGGAAGCCTTGTTCGGTGCGGCCAAACCCTTCAGGGATTTCCTCTGCGTCACGGTGGAGACCGGCATCAGTTGCTGCCTCATGCTCGACGGCAGGCCGTTTCTCGGCTCGCGGGGGGCGATCGGCACAATGGGGAGCAGTCCGCTGAGCATTCCGTGTGAGCAATGCGGGCATGTCAGCCAGCGCACTCTGGAGGACATTGCCGCCGGGCCGGCGCTGGTGACGCGGTTCAACGAGCTTCACGGCAATGCCGCTACCGGCCGCGAAGTGATCGCCGCCGCCACCGCGGGTAATTCGGTCGCGGCAAGGATTATCCAAAGTTCCAGTCAGGCGCTGGAGTCGCGGGTCGCGCTGCTCGTCAACGTCCTTGATCCCGAGGCGGTCGTGATCGGTGACGGGCTGGGGCTGAGCGACGGGCCCTATTGGGATCACTTCATCGCTTCCACCCGCCGTCACATCTGGTCCGAACTGCATCGCGACCTGCCGATTCTCCGAGCCGCAACGGGCGTAGATGCCGTCTGGATCGGCGCGGCGGCGAGAGCGTGGTGTGGATTTCCGAATGGGTCGAATTAACCGCAAACACTCCAATCAAAACTATGAACACATTACCTGTACTCACTCGTCGTGACTTTACCAAAGCCACCCTGCTCGCCGGAGCCGCCGTCGCATCGGGCGCGCTGACAGCATTCGCGGCCGATGCGCCCGCCAGGCGCATTCGCACGGGCGTCATCGGCTGCGGCAGCGTGTCGGGCGCCTACCTGCCCAACCTCACGACATCACCCTGCGTCGAGGTGGTCAGCCTGTGCGACATCAAGCCCGAGCGCGCCCGCAGGCAGGCCGAACGCTTCAAGATCGCCCATCACTACCCGAACATTGATGCGATGCTCGCCGGCGTGCCGTTCGACTTTCTCGTGGACCTTACCGACATGCAGGAACACGAGAGGATCAACCGCCGTGGATTGGAGGCTGGCAAGCACGTCTGGAGCGAGAAGCCCATCGCGAACTCGCTGGCCGCCGGCCGGAAGTTGTTGCGTCTGGCGCAGCAGAAGAACCTCCGCCTGTGGGGCGCGCCCATCACGGTGCAGAGCCCGCAGTTTGCGTTCATGGCCAAGCAATTGGCGGCGGGCAAGCTCGGCCGGGTCGCGGCGGCCCACGCGGATTACGGACACGAAGGCCCGGAGTGGTCGGCGTTCTTTTACGAGAAGGGCGGCGGCTCCATGCCCGACCTCGCCGTCTATAACCTGACCACCCTCACCGGGTTGCTCGGCCCTGCCAGGTCGGTCAGCGCGATGGTCAGCATTGTCACGCCGGAACGCACGGTCGGTGACAAGGGGAAAATCGAAGTCACGGAAGAGGACAATGCGATGGTGTTGCTCGATCACGGTCAGGGAATCATTTCCCATGTGCAGTCGGGCTTCAATTACTTCAACCCGCACGGTCACGACGGCAGCAAGGAAACGCGGCACACGATTTCGATTGTCGGCTCCAAGGGTTTCATGGGCCTGGTCGGCTACGATTGGGCGCCGTTGGGCGTGGATTTTGCAACCAAGGACGCGCCGGAGATCAGACGCCTTGCAACCGACCCGGAGGGATATTCCTGGCCGCTCGGCGCCGCGATGGCAGCCGAATGCCTGGCGACGGGCAAGGAACTGCTGGTCACGCCGGAGCATGCGCTGCACGTGCTGGAAATCATCACCGCCGCGCGTGAGTCATCGGCCAAGGGCAGGCGCATCCAACTCGAATCCACGTTCAAGTGGCCGGTGGTGAGCTGAGAGGATGGCAACGATGCGGATGGACAGTTCATTCAAGCGTCATCCTTTCGCCCGTCCGGCAAGGAACGAGTTGATCAGCCCCCTCCGCTTCCCGATTGCATTGACGCTTGTTGGCACTGCCATCGGTACCCTCGCTCACGCCGTTTCTGCCGAAACTAATCTCACTTGCGTGCCAGCCACCAAAGTCCAGGTGGCCGACGCCTTCTGGAAGCCGTTGCTCGACCGCAACCGCGCGGTCACCATCCCGCACAACCTCCGCATGTGCCGCGAGTCGGGCAACGCCCGCGTCGCCGCCACCCACAGATACCGCCCGGGCCGCTTCCATCCCGTCTCATCTACGTTTTTGGACTGGGCCTTCTGAATCGCCTGCCTGGCCTGCCGGTACGGTATCGACAGGGCCGCCGTCATCTCCCGTTCCCGGGCGATGATGCTGCCCAGCGCCAAGGGTGCCCCCAGCACCTGCTCCAACAACGCCTCCGCGGCCCGCCGACTACCGAGTCGTCGGCGAATGGTTCATACTCGCTTTATCGGACGCCCGCCTTTTAAAACCCAAGAATGGACTGAACGGGTACGCTTGACATACCTAACGCATCCCGTGCAATGATGGGCGTTCGGCTGCCCCTCCGCCAGGGACAGGGGATGCCCGGCCATAAGGAAGAATGGCGATTAGCGGCAGCCGGCAACTTGCTGCGCTGTCGGTGTTTAGATCGCCCGGCGCGGGGAAGGAGCACCGATGGCGCGACAGTATTCGCTCAAGACGTTCCTGCGCCAGGTACGCAGGCCGTTGCTCACGTCCTACCTGACCACCAAGGGGATCAAGCTGGACCTGGGGCCGGACCTGAACAAGCCCGGCCACGTCGATCAGCTTGTCGAGCGGATGTTCACGCTGCCGGCGGACATGTTGCGCGGCATCGATGCCCTGGCCGAGCAGGTACGCCGCTCCTGGCCAAGGAAGGCCGGGGCCGCAACTGCCACGTCGACTACTACCTGCGGCGTGACCCGGATCGCCACTGCTACTTCGCCTACCCCGAAGACCACGCCAGCACCGACCTGGGCTACGACGAAACCAACCGCCTGTGCCGCCGGCCCCGCAAGAGCGCCTTCGAGGTTATCTTCGTCTACCGTCACACCGAGGGCGTGCTCGAAGTGCTGGCTCCCGGCGGCAAGAACCGGGTGGAAGACCTGTCGGCCGGGTTCTGCACCACGGTCCTGGGCCTGCCGGCTCTGCCGCCACCGAGGCGCGGCCCGGCGTTCGACCTGGAGAAGCTGCGCCGCCGGGACTTCGCCGGGCCGACCGATCCCGAAGACCGTATCGAGGCGGTCTACCTGTGCGGCCTGCGGCTTGCGTTGCCCGGCAAGCCCCGCCGTAGCGTGAACCTGGCGGCCTCGCCGTCGGTGTATCACCCCGAGGCCGTCCATAACCTGCTGGATGAAGCGCTGAACCACCAGAAGTCCTCGATCATGGGGGCCGCCGTCGTCCATGCGACGCTGCGGTTCCTGTTCAGCCGTGACGACGGCCAGAAGCCCAAGTCGCTGACGTTCGACCTGTCCGCGCCGGACCATTGCACATTGAAGGATGACGCCTATGACCAGATCGCCCGCAAGTACCTCCGCCGTTGGGGAATCATCCCTCCTGGCAACGCTGCGACGGCTCCTCCTGCTGGCCGAGCCGCATAGGGGCGATGAGACCCCCTATGACGAGGTGATGAAGTGGGATGACGGCCTGCTCGACACGCTGATGGCGATGGGCCTGATGCGCGAGGGCAAGCGTGCCGAAGGGCTTTACCTGGAGGAGTGCCTGGCTCAGGCGTGGGCGGAGCCGATCATCTGGCGTCCGAACGGGAAGGGCCGAATCACCGGCGTGTTCTGCTGCATGGAACCCGACTGTGCCGGCGCGCACATCATCGAGCCGGAGCGCATGCGCGCTTGGGAGCTGGATTGGGACGGCCTGTGCTGCGCCGTCGCCAGCGCCGCCAAGGCCGGCGGGCCGATGCACACCGACGCCGAAAGCCGGGTCACGATGCTGGGCGCGATCACGCGGGGCGGACTGACGCGCGAGCTGTTCCTGGTGCGCGGGTTGTCGCGCCGGGACGGTCCGGGCGTGTTCGCTTCCGCGGCGCGGCTGAACGCATCGCCCAACGCAACGGTGCTGTTCTGCGGCGAGATGCCGGAACCGCAGCAGCGCCGGCCGAACTGGAAGACGGTTCTGGTGCTGTCGGAGATCATCACGCTGCACCGGGGCAAGCTGGCGTTGCCGCTGCATCGACTGTTCGAGGATCAGACCCTCCCCGCCGCGCCAGCAGGGACAGCGGAGGCCGCCTCGGGAACACTGACACAGACGGAGTTGGAGGTGTTGCAGGCACTGGCCGAAGGGGGCGATGAACCGCAACTCGTGGTTCAACTTGTGGCCGCCTCGGGTCACAAGCGAGATGCGGTAATGCAGGCGACGCGCCGCCTGATCAGCATGGGGCTTGCAGAACGTCCTGGCACCTCAAGACGTAAGGGAATAGCAGCGACACAGCAGGGGTTGAGGCGAGTGGGTAGACTACCCAAAATGGCCTGATTTCGGCCAAAAAACCTCAAGATACTTGAAACGGATGAACGACGTAGTTATAGTAAAACCATAGAGTTACGGTTTCACACTCGGGCCAGGTCGCGCCTGATAAGGACGAGGTCACAAGTTCGCATCTTGTCGGGCCCACTTGATGTAAGTCTGGCTGGCAGCGAGATTAATCGCTAGCATGCAGAACGCGAACTGGCCGTAACTCAATCCCGGAAGTGGGTAGTACTACCGACGGAAGAGTTGGCCACGCCGGATCCGGCTTTAGCCATGCATATTGCGGACCATTTCGGCAACAACCACACCACCTTTTCCTTTGAGTTCTTTCCGCCCAAGAGCGATGAGGCGGCGGCGGCGTTGTTCGACGAGATCCGCAAGCTCGAGTCCCTCCGGCCGACGTTCGTGTCGGTGACCTATGGCGCGGGCGGCTCCACGCGCGAGCGGACGCACAACCTGGTGGTCCGGCTCAAGCAGCAGACCACGCTGGACCCAATCCCGCACCTGACATGCGTCTGCCACGGCGAAGGAGAACTGCGGCTGATCCTGACGCGCTACGCCCAGGCCGGGATCAGCAACATCCTGGCGCTGGGCGGCGACCCGCCCAGTGAGCGAGCGGACCACGATCGGTCGCACGACGCATTCCGGTATGCGTCCGGCCTCGTGGGCTTCATCCGGAAGATCGGCGCCTCGGGAATTCACCCGGACCCCCGCGGGTTCGGCATCGGCGTGGCCGGCTTCCCGGAGGGACATCCCGCGACGCCGAACCGCGTGCTGGAAATGGATTACCTCAAGGCCAAGGTGGACGCGGGCGCGGATTACATCGTCACCCAGCTGTTTTTCAACAACGACGACTTCTACGACTTTCGCGAGCGCTGCGAACTGGCGGGAATCAAGGTCCCCATCATCGCGGGAATCATGCCGATCCTGTCCAAGTCGAACATGGCGGCCATACCGGCGCTGGCGCTGGGGGCCAGATACCCGGCCAAGCTGCTGCGGAAGCTGCTGCGGTGCGGCGACGACGCGGCGATCCGTCGCTGCGGGATCGACTGGGCAACCCAGCAGTGCCGGGATCTTCTGGACCACCAGGTCCGGGGCATCCACTTCTACACCATGAACCGGGCCACGGCGACGGTGGAAATCTACCGGCGGCTGGGAGCGACCAACAGCGCGGAACTGGCGGAACTGGCGATTTAGGGGCGTGTGCTCCACGATGGATCAGTAGCCCCTTTCCTCGACCTTCCCGCAGCCATTGGCATTGACGAAGTAATACCGCAGCGCATCGATCAGGTGATCGTGGGTGCCGTCCTTCAAGGGCAGTTCTCCGCCGTGGCCGCCGTAGCGATAGCCCCGGAGTGCGGCGATGAGCCTTTTGCACCTGGGATGGACGAAGAGGCCCGGCTCGCCGTGGCCCGGCCGGAGAGCGGCGCGGATCATCTCGATGCCGTCGGCGATGTGGCTTTTCTTCCTGTAGACCGTGTAACCGTGCCGCGAGAAGATTCTCACGTTGGACTCGGCGGTCTGCTCGTTGCGCGCCGAGCCGGCCGGATCGCACGCCATCCGCCGCGCCCCGCCCCAGGGGCGGCGCCCGATCTCCTGGATGTGCTCGGCGACGATGCGGCCATCCTGCACGTATTCATCGAGCACGTAGCTGCTCCCGTCCTCGGATCGCATGATCCACAGGCAGACAAACGGGGAGAAGAATCCAAAGTCGATTCCCAGCCAGAGCTGCCCGGGCAGGTCCATTTCACGGACGTGGATGGCCGGGTCGAAGTGCGGAAAAACGGCCCCGCGCCGGCCCGGTCGGCGGCAGAGCATCTCCGATTCCCAGGTTTCCCTGCTTACCCGGCGCTTCATGGCAATGGCGTCGTCTATGGCAAAGAAACCGGCGCAGCGATCCTTGGCCGCTCCGCCGCACTCCTCGGCCAGGGGACAGTGGGCGCAGGATCGGTCGGTCGGGCAGCGCTCGAGGACCTCCAGCAGGCACCACTTGATGACGGCAATGCCGCCGGCCTGGGCCTCCTCGACGATGCGGGACATCAGGCCTGCGGGGCGATGGAGGGTGGAAAGAGCTTCGACCACTCCCGCCACCGCCGGCTGCGAGCCTTCAACCGGCCGCCTGCTCCTGGTTGCAAGCTGGGCGGCCTCCCACACTTCGGGGTCGAACAACTCCACCTCGTCGCACCGCAGTTTCTGCACGCGCAGGCCGCGAACAGCACGCTGGGACTGGCTGAGGACGGCGGCGGAGGAGCCGTTGGCAAGCTGGATGCGATGGGCCTTGGCCTCGCCCTGGATGAGCCTGTCTTCGATGAGTCGGCTGACGTCGGGCCAGAGGTGTTCCCACATGCGAAGGCTCTGGTCGAGGGAGCCGCCGAGAATGCGGATCTTGCAGCCGGGCTTGTGGATCAGGTCGGCCAGGGTGACGGCGGCACCCAGGCGTGTCTTGCCTCCGCCGCGGGGCGCCCAGATGACCAGGTCGCGGGCGGGCTCATGAAACGCCTGCCAGAGGTAGTCCATGGGAGCGCTGTGGCAAGCACAGACGGGAATGTCGGGCACGTCGATGTCCAGGACCTGCTTGATCCACGTGCGCAACTGGTGTCGTTGCGTAATCGGCGCGGCAATCAGTTCCCCCAGAGCTTCCATGATATCTTTCCCCTTTTTGTCTGTTGCGCCGGCACTTGCGCACGGCGCGGCCATTGTCTTTGATCGTGGCGATGGAATCGTTTTGCGTTGCGTACTCGGTCTGCCTGTGCCGGCCGAAGCCTGCACCACCAAACGAGGCTGGCCGGAAGGCTTGCCCTCCCTTTCGTTGCGCGGGCGTCATGCCCGTGTCCCCCTATTACGCTGGCCGGGGCAAAATGTTCGCATAAAATAAACATTTTCGTACGGTTTATTTAAGATAAAACAGAGTCTACACTTGGGACCATGAACAAGACGACGCTGGGGCAGTTGCTGGAGATGGTGCTGGAGTTCCGGCGGCAGCGCGACTGGGCGCAGTTTCACACGCCCAAGGAACTGGCGATTTCGCTGGTGGTGGAGTCGGCCGAACTGCTGGAACTGATGCAGTGGAAGCAGGGGGCGGAACTGGACAAGGCGATGCAGCGGAACCGGCAGGCCATCGCCGATGAACTGGCGGATGTGCTGCACTCGCTGCTGCTGTTGGCGCACGAGATGAAGATCGATCTGGCGGAGGCATTCAAGGCGAAGCTGGACAAGGCCGGGCAGAAGTACCCGGTTCACAAGTCGAAGGGAAGGCCGGACAAGTATACGGAGCTGTGAGGGGCGTGAGAGGAACGCCAGTGAAGAAGCGATGAGATGGTCTGCCGGCCCGATCCTTCATCCTTCCGCCCCCATCCATCCGATAATTCCCAGAGCCGGTTCCCCAGAGCGGGAATCAGCGTAGCGGATGCTCGGCTGGACGTGAGAGGACAGGGAGATCCGTGCCGTCGGCCTGGCGCTATTGGTCGAGGGGGCACGGCAAGATGCCCGTGCTACGGTGCGGTTGCACCCCTGGCCGCGGGAGCAGGCTGAACCCCTCGTCGGTACGGGTAAGATGCCCGTGCTCCGAAACGCTCGCACGGCTGCTCAAAGCACAGGACCTGACGATGTTGAATCATCTTGCCGTTCTTGCCGTCGCGCTGTTGCTGTTGGCCGGATGCCAGCAGGACGCGACCAGCCACATTCCCACGCCGAACCTGCAACCGCCGGTATTGGCACGGAGCACGTCCGCGACTCCCAGGCCGGCGACGGGGGCGGGCAATGTCCCGCCGCAGGCAAAGGCCTACATTCCGCCGCTGGCGCCGACCGGGATTCCCAGATCGTGGATTCCGGCCGTCCCGCCGCGGAACTGGAACTGGATCGTGGTGCATCACTCGGACACGCCGGGCGGCTCGGCCGCCATCTTCGACCGTTACCATCGCTATCAGCGGAAGTGGGAGAACGGGCTGGGGTATGATTTTGTGATCGGTAACGGGACCGACTCGGCCGACGGGCAGATCGAAGTGGGAGCGCGCTGGACACATCAGCTCGTGGGGGCGCACGCGGGGGTGCTGGAGTACAACGAGCGGGGGATCGGGATCTGCCTGGTGGGGGATTTCCAGAGTTCGCGGCCGACGCCGGCGCAGATGAAATCGCTGGCAAAGTTGACTGCGTACCTGATGAAGACCTACCGGATACCGCCCAGCCGGGTGATCGGGCACCGGGACTTCCGCAGCACCAACTGCCCCGGTCGGTACATGGACCTTGCGGTGGTCAGGTCGATGGCCAGCGCGCTGGTGCTGGCGGAGGACCCGGCGTTTCCGATGTATGCGTCGGTGAAGCCGGAGACGGAACTGCTGTATTCGCGTTGATCAGACGATTTGTCCGAAGAAATTAGACGAGCGATTCACCGCAGGCTGTATTGGCCTGACCGTCAGCCACAGGATATAGTACGTAGCCAAGGGTAGCGATTTACCCGGAGCGTGAGCCGCTTTATGGGCGAACCCAATGACTCCTTGCCTGAGTTTGAGAAGCCACCTGTGACGGAGGTGGTGCTGGGTGTCCAGTTCGATGCGTTGGGTGGACTTCGCACGGCGCAGATTGGGATGCTCTGGCAGGAATATCGAGATCACTTGCCATTGACGGAGGAACACGCTCCTCTGGATCCGGTCATCGAGCGGTTCGGCTCAGCGCGACGGCCGGCCGGATCGGTTCAGCTTCAGATGCTCGACGCGCCACCAATCCCGCGGTGCTGGTTCATCAACAGCGAGGGGAGCGAACTGATCCAAGTTCAGCCAGACCGATTCATTCGCAACTGGCGAAAGGTTGGGGATAAGGATGAGTACCCGCGATACGAGAGGAGGCTACGTCCGGCCTTCAGCGATGAATATGCCAGATTCGTTGCCTTTGCAGAGCGCGAGAAGCTTGGAGAACTGGTCCCCAACCAATGTGAGGTGACATACGTCAACCTTATCGAATCGTGCGATGTTTGGCGCGAACACGCCGAGGCCGGCAAGGTCGTGACGTTTTTGTCTGAGCGGTACAGCGGTGATTTCAATGCCAAGCCAGAGGACATGCGCATGGGGATGCGTTACATCATTCCCAACGAGGTTGGAGAGCCAATTGGCCGGCTGCATCTGTCCCTTGATCCAGTATTCCGGCTTAAGGACAACATGCCGATGTGGCGTTTGACCTTGACCGCACGTGGGCGACCGCTGGGGACCGGTATTGAAGGCGTCCTCAGATTCCTGGACTTGGGGCGGGATTGGGTGGTGCGTGTCTTCACAGGAACGACTACCAACGAAATGCACAAGGTGTGGAGGAGGCGGCGATGACTCTGGCCCTTCTGGGCGGTGATGTGGCCGAGCGGTTGACGGATCGCGATTGGCCTGAGAGTACGGCTGGCACGACATCCGGCCTTGGCACGACGCTCTCTGAGGGAGTGCGGGCGCGGCGCTTTCGGTATGGAGGAGGCGAGATTGTGTTCACAGTGAACCGTAGTACTCCAGAGGGGGTGATCTCTACCATCAGGGCCCTGAGCGATCTTCTATCCTTGCCCGAAAACTGGGACAGCTATGGTGCACGGCGCATCGATCCGTCAATGCTTCCCTCCGTTCTTCGTCTAATGCTGGACGTGATGCAGGATGGTACACCGGTGCCGGCGGTGGTGCCAACAAGCCGTGGCGGTGTCCAATTGGAATGGCATACGCGAGGGATCGATTTGGAGGTCGAGTTCATCTCGCCAACTCGCCTTTGGGGGTCATATGAGGATGCGCGTTTCGGCCAAGGGTGGGAGAAAGATCTGACCGTTGACCTCACTCCGCTGTCGAAGGCCATCGCCGAATTGACGGACAGAACCTCCTGAAAACTTGAGCGCGGCAGACGTCATGGCCGATCCAACTTACATTGATGATCCAACAATCGCCAACGACGCCGACTTGTGGCGAAGAGTGCCACCTGCGTGGATTGTGCCTGACGAGAATCGGGGAGGGTACCGGCCGAGTTCGCAGGCATTCCATGACAGCCAAGACGGCAGCCCGATGTCGGTGCTGATTTCAGAGACGATGGCAGCAGATGGGCGCGGTCCGCAAGACGCTATCGCCGATCACCCGGGTTTCTTCCTCGCTTCTTTTACCGCAGGCGAAGCAAGATCGTTAGCTCAGGGCGTAAGCATGACGCCCACTGCAACAGAGCCGGCACACGGCTCTGTTTTCGGTGAAAAGACCAAAAAAATATGCAGAGCGTTATCTCGCCTCGCCCGCTGGGTGATTGCCCCACCGAAATGAGCGTTGATGCTGTTAGAATCGCAGGGCATTTCACACCTTCGCCACTGCTCGCGCATCTGGTCGGCCTTCTTGCACGCGCCGGCGCCGGGCCGCATACTGTCGCCCATTATGGAAGTCATCATCTGCAACACGTACGAGGAACTGTGCCGGGCGGCGGCACGGGAGGTGGCCGACGTTTTGAACGCCAAGCCCAACGCCGTCCTGGGCCTGGCGACGGGATCGACGCCGCTGGGGCTCTACCAGGAGTTGGCGCGGATGTACAAGCGCGGGGAGCTGGATTTCTCGCACGTGACGACGTTCAACCTGGATGAATACGTGGGGCTGCCGATCACGCACCCGCAGTCGTACTACCACTTCATGCACGAGAACTTCTTCAAGCACATCAACATTCCCCCCCACAACATCCACATTCCGTCGGGGACGACGACCAACTACCGCGCGTTCTGCGAATGGTATGAAAAGCGCATCGTGGAAGTGGGCGGGATCGATCTGCAGATCCTGGGGATCGGGTCGGACGGGCATATCGGATTCAACGAGCCGGGGTCGTCGCTGTCGTCGCGCACGAGGCTCAAGACGCTGGCCAGGCCCACCATTGAGGACAACGCTCGCTTCTTCGACAAGCCGCAGGATGTGCCGATCTACGCGATCACGATGGGGGTGGGAACGATCATCGAGGCCAAGCAATGTCTGCTGATGGCCAACGGCAAGAAGAAAGCCAGGGCCATCGCGGCGGCGATCGAGGGCCCGGTGACGAGCATGATCACGGCCAGCGCGCTGCAGTTGCACCCGGAAACCAAGGCGTACCTGGATACGGAGGCGGCCAGCGAATTGCAGATGCGCGACTATTACGATTGGATTCAGCTCAAGAAACCGGGTGCGCCGCGCGTGTAGGGAAGGGTTCGGCAACCGGGGCGACGCGGAACGGCCAGCCGCCGGTCGACCCGGCGGGCCTCACTGCCCGAGTTCGACGATGCCGGCCTCCTGGGGGGCCGGGGTGTTTTTGGCCAACGGTTCGATCGGGCCGCACAGGCGCAGTGCCAGCATGGCGATCAGCGCCAGCAGCAGGAGTTGCGTCAGGAGGCGGACGCCGGCGATGGCAAAGACGCTGATCATGGTCTGCGCGCCGCTCAGGCGGAAAAGGTGAGAAACCAGCCACCAATAGAGGGTGATACTGATGCCGCAGCCGAACAGGACGGCCGTCAGATCGCCGCCGAGCAGGTGTGTCACGATGGCGCCGGCGGCCGTGGGGCCGACATAGATGGCGCAAAGCTTGAGCAGGGCACAGCCGAAATGGCCGAAGTTGATACCCGCGAAGTACGCGGCCAGTGTCACCCCGACGAGCATGAGCAGAACACTGACGGTCATCTGGGCCGCGACGATGATCGAGCCTGTGACCAGGCCCAGCATGGAGCTGTGGGTGACAACGGCAATCTGGGCAAACATGAAGAACAGGCCGCCGGAGAGCAACAGCAGGGGCAATTGGATGTCCCTCCAGGGATCGAAGCCGACGGCGACGGCCGGTCGATCCCCGTAGCGCGCGGTCTCGGCAAGGGCGGCGGCGATTTCGGCATCGACGGCCGGATCGTCGGCCTGGGGAACTTCGCAGGGTGCTCGACGGACGCCGGGGCGTCTGGAAGCCGGGGGCGGGCTAACGACCTCGGTGACCTGGTCGGGATCAAGTGTTCCGGGCAGCACATCGGCCCTGGGCGCGGGCGGGACGCGAAAAACATACCCGCAGGGGCATCGCGCGACCCGTCCGACATTCTCGGCGCGCCAGGCATAGGGCCTGCGGCAGCCCGGACAAGCAAATGTTGGCGCGGCAACGGCGGTGGCTGGCATAACGGGACGCTCCTGTCATCGGTGAATCGGCCTGATGCCGGGAGCGGGTGAGAGGAGACTTGCGTCCGATAAGACCGGAAGGCGATGGAAAGCGGCGGGGCTGGCAATCCGATTTGCGGAGTCGCGGGCACGGGCCAGAGGCCCGTGCTACGAAAAGGACGTCCCGCATCCTCCCGGCCGGGTCAGTGTGCCGCGAGGGCGATGTCGCGATTTGGGGCCGCGCAGAAACCTGTCAGATGGAGAGAGTCGATCTGGGTCCAGATTCGGCGCTGGACGTCCGCCGGGTGAGGATCGTTCTGTTCCAGGCACTCGATCGCAAGATCGAACTCGATTTCTCCACAGACGATCAGGGCCAGGCGATAGTCCAGTTGCAGTTGACGGCAATCCAGGCAGAAGGCTCGGCCAAGGGTGTCGGCGGCGCGGCGTGCTTGTCGGGCTTCGTGCAGGAGCAGGCCCAGTTGGAGCCAGGCATGTGAGCAGGTGGGGTCGTCGAAGACGGTGCGGATGAGCAATCTGCGCGCTTCCTGGGGCTTGTGGACCAGCCGCAGGAGCAGGGCCAGTCTCAGGGCAACGTCGGACCAGGCGGGATGGTTGGCCAGGAGCATGTAATCCCGTTCGATTTGATCCTCGAGCCATTCGGATCGCAGATCGGAGGCAAGGTCCGTCAGGTGGCGGGGATCGTGGTCGTGGGATTCGAGCAGGGCCAGTTGGGCGGTGAGGACCGCGGAATTGTGGGCGATCCGGGATGCGGAAGCGAGCGTTTCGCTGCCCTGCCGGTGTCGGCCGCATTTTCGATGGGCGATGGCCAGGCCGGCGTAGGTTTCGGCGTTAAGGTCGTTGATGGCGATGGCATTGCGGAAGTGGTCCGCGGCGTCATCGGGTCGGCCCATGCGGAGTTCGTGCCGAGCCAGGGCGATGTGGCAGTCCAGATAGTCCGGGTGGAGGGCCAGAGCCTGGCCGTACTGGTCGCGGGCGGCGGCATCATCTCCGCGAAGGGAATAGAAGTTGCCCAGGCGCATGCGAAGATCGGGGAAATGGGGCTGATCGGCGACGATCTTTTCCAGCAGTCGTATGGCCTGATCGGTGTTATCGATGATCTGGAGTTCGCGTGCGAACTCGACGGGCATTTCCCAGCTTTCGGGGGCCAGGCACAGGGCCTGTTCGTATTCCCAGGCGGCCTCCTCGTGGCGGTGCATGATCTGCAGCAGGTGGCCGAGGGCGACGCGGGCGGAGAGATCCTGGGGCTGGTGGTTGAGGATTTCGCGGAGGTTGGCGGAGGCTTCCAGGCGATTGCCGTGGGCCAGATGCAGGGCAGCCAGGCGATGAAGGGCGAACAGGTCGGAGGGTCGGTGGCGAAGGGCTGCCATGTAGCGGTCGCGGGCCCGGCGGGTCTGGCCGGCGCGTTCCATGCTCAGGCCCGCCGCGCAAAGCAGGGCATAGCGGGACTTGTCATGGGGCGGAGTGTGGGACAGGGCAAAGTCGATGTGAGAGGCGGCCAGCTCATGTTGAGCCAGGCGGTCGTTGATGGCGGCCAGGGCGATTTGCCCCGGGAGATAGCCGGGCTCGTGACGGAGTGCGGCGTTGAGATGCTGTCGTGCCAGGCCGAACTGGCCCTCGGCCAGGCAGGCCAGGGCCAGGCGATGAAGGGCTGCCGGTGAGGGATTGGCGACGGTGAGCAGGTCGCGCATCAGCGACCGATCAGCCGGGGCCAGGGGCTGGGGGGCCAGTGCCAGCAGTTCAGCAACGGTACAGGGCAGTTCCCGACCAACGATCCGTCGAAAGACGCTCATATCCTTCCCTGTTGCGGTCCACCACAATTGGTGGGGTCATCCATGACTCCGAGGGTACTATCGGCAAAAGGCAGCGCGTAAATCCAGCGGTCCCATAATGTCAAGGCTGAATGATGGCATCCTGATACTGGGGACCGAGGCGGGCCTTGAGGGTGAGGGCCTCGGCGTAGGTGGAGCAGGGTCCGGCCATGACCAGGAAGAGCTTGCGCTCCGGCTTTTCTGCGCGGTAAGCCCTTATTCCCTGAGAGGTTAACGAGGCAATCAACCGGTTTGCCGACTCGGCGCTTGCGAAAGCGGCGACTTGGAGGACAAACTGGCGCGTACCCTTTTTGGCCAAGGCGCGTTCGGCGGCCTCGGTGCCGGGGTATTGTTCGGCGACCATGGCGAACGCCTTGTCGGCATCAGTCCACCGTCCCAAGCGCTGGCGGCACAGGCCGATGCGATAGAGAACCCACGCCTTGAGGTCCTCGCGTTCGAGGATGTTGTAGGCGGCGGCCCAGTAGGATTCGGCGTTGGCGTAGTCGTTGAGCCAATAGCAGACGTTGCCGAGGCTGGTGCGGATATAGCCTTCGAGCTGTGGCGATGGGGAGAGGGCCAGGGCTTTCTGGTATTCGGCGCGAGCCTGGTTTAGATGGGAGGAGGCTTCGGCATTGTCGGCCTTGACGCGCTGTTCGATTGCGCGGCCGCGGAGATACGTGGCTTCGGCCGCCTGGGCGCCGCCGGGGTTCTCGCGGAGGTAGCGGTCGGCGGCGGCCAGGGCCTGCTCGTAGCGCTGCTCGTCGAGGGCCAGGAAGCCGTCCTGAAGCTCGGCATTCCGGTTCTGGGGCGTGCAGGCGGCAAGCAGCGCCAAGGTCGACATCGCCAGCAGGCGGCAGAGAGTCGAAACAAAAGCGGGGCGAAAAATCGTCAGGGGAGAAGGTGTTCGCATCCGTGCACTTGATTGGTAAGATTCTGAGCCATGCTTTTCGAACCGCTCTTCGCCCACGCGCGAAATCATCCGCAGGAGATTGCCATCACGGACGATCATGGGCAGTACACCTACCAGCAGGTTGCGGCCATGAGCGCAGGGCTGGGGATGTACCTGGCCAGCCAGACCAGCCGCCCCCACGTGGGGCTGCTGCTGCCGCCCAGTGTCGGCTACGTGGCCAGTTTCTACGGAACGCTGCTGGCTGGCAAGAGCGTGGTGCCGATCAACTACCTGCTGGGGGACCGCGAGATCGGGCACGTGATTGCCGACAGCGGGATCAGCACGGTGGTGACGATTCCGCAGTTGGCGTCGCGACTGAAGGAGACGCCGCTGAAGGTGATCGACCTGACGCAGCTTCCGCAGATGCCCCCGGCGGTGCAGCCGAAGTTCCCGTCGCCCCGGCCCGACGACCTGGCGGTGCTGATGTACACGAGCGGAACCAGTTCGCAGCCCAAGGGGGTGATGCTGACGTACAACAATCTCCAGAGCGACGTGGATGTTTGCATCGAGCACGCGCAGCTGCAAAGCAGGCACGTTTTCCTGGGTGTGATCCCGCTGTTTCACTCGTTCGGCATGACGGCGATGATGCTGGCGCCGATGCAACTGGGGGCGCCGATCATCTACCTGGCGCGTTTCTCGCCGATGGCAACGCTCCAGGCGATCCGCAAGCACCAGGCATCGATCCTGTTCGGCGTGCCGAGCATGTTCGCGGCGCTGCTGCGGATGGAGAGCGCTGCGCCGGAGGATTTCAGGCAGATGTGGGCGATCATTTCAGGCGGCGAGCCCCTGCCGGCGTCGGTGCGGGAGGGATGGAATCAGCGATTCGGCGTGCCGCTGATGGAAGGCTACGGCCTGACGGAAACCAGCCCCGTGGTATCGCTGAACACGCCGACAGCCAACCGGCCGGGATCCGTGGGAAAGCCGGTGCCCACGTGCGAGGTGAAGATCGTCGACGAGAACGGGCGCGCGTTGCCGGCGGGGGAATCGGGGGAGGTCTGGCTCCGCGGGCCGATGATCATGAAGGGGTACTACAACCTGCCGCAGGCGACGGCGGACGCCATCACGGGGGACGGGTTTTTCAAGACCGGGGACCTGGGGAAGGTGGACCCGGACGGATTCCTGTACATCACGGGGCGGAAGAAGGACCTGATCATCGTGGCCGGAGAAAAGGTGGTTCCGCGGGAGGTGGAGGAGGTTCTGCTGCAGCACCCGGCGATTGCCGAGGCGGCCGTGGTGGGCAAGAAGGACCCTGCGCGCGGGGAGGTGGTGGTGGCGTTCGTGGTTGCCAAGCCCGGGATGCAGGTCAAGGAAGAGGACCTCCGCGCCTTCTGCCGCGACCAGGGCCTGATCCAGTTCAAGGTTCCGCGCGAGGTGATCCTCGCGACGGAGTTGCCGCGTTCGCCGACGGGGAAGGTTCTCAAGCGCGTGCTGGCGGAAAAAGCCAACGAGGCCAGGTAGTCGGCAGTTGGCAGCGAGATCGGAACTGCCGGCCGTAAGGCGCCGGTGTAACGATGCGGGGGATTACCGCATCACGGAGAAGCGTGACCGCATCTGCTGCCGGACGTAGGTGCGGGTGATGTCCACCGTCCCCTCGTGCCGCGCTTTGCCGTGCGTGCTCAGCCAGTTCTGGCCCCGCTCGAAGAAGTCGTCGAACTGATCCGCGGTCATCGGGGCGGCGAAGTAGGTGTCGCGACGAAGGGGGATCAGTCGGCAAATCGGTTCTCCTTTTTTGATGGAGATTCGTTTCTGGGCGGGGTCCAGTTCCAGGACACAGTGCCAGGGGTAGGAGGCCGGGTACCAGTCGGTGTCGATGATGGCCGACATTCCTCGCCAGGGTCGGCGGAGGTTGGGGATGTCGGTCATCAGGAGCAACTCGTTGGGATCGGTCTGTAGAAACAGGTAAGTGCTGATCTTGACCTGGTTCCTGACCTGCTCGTAAACGTTGTCGCTGATGACATGGGGCAGTTTCTGGCCTCTTTTCCAGAACCAGGCGTACTGCTGGACCAGGGGTTTTCCCGGCGCATCTTCGGCGGGAGCCCAGTCGAAGTCGCTCTCGATGACAATATCCGGTTGAGCGCGCCATTGCCCCTGTCGATTGCGGATGAACGTGACGTCGAAATTGGCCTGCAGGTCCCATCCGAAGCTGTTGGCGGCCCGAATGGGGGGGCACTCTTCGGGCCAGCCGCGGCCCGGCCCGGGCTTGTGATATGTCTCACGTGCCGGTTGCGGATCGAACAACTCCTGACGGAACTTGAAGTAGTGGAGCATGGCCGAATGATAGCACAGGCGATTGACCGCCGGCCCGCCGATGGCTATGCTTCCCGACCTTGAATCCTGGGCGGCAGATGATGCTGTCCGTTTGCAGTGTTGGCCCCGTCGTCTAGAGGCCCAGGACACCGCCCTTTCACGGCGGCGACAGGGGTTCGAATCCCCTCGGGGTCATTGGCAAGTTTCCGGTATTCTCGTAAGCAGCGGAATCGCTCGGTGAAACCCGGGCGATTTTGCTTTCCGGCTCCAACCACTCTCCGGTCTTTACGGCCTGAATCCGCCGGGCCTGGGAAGGCCAAGGCCACGTCCCGCCGCGTCGCCGACCTGATTGACGAGGGTGTTGGACCGGGCCAGTTCGTCGCCCTGACCCTTCCGGAAAGCGCGGCCGCTATCCGCGGCGTCGAAAGGGGTTGCCGCCATGGCGATTCTCAAGGTGCGTCGCTTGTGTCGGCGGACTTGGGTATGATACGACCCGTTGCGCAGGGAGTCGAGGCAGGTCGAATCGATGGATGGCGTCCTGAAAGACGGTCACGTCTGGCAAAGGGTCTGCGCAGGCAATCCAGCGGCGCGGGCGGCATTCCGCGCCGCCGCCAATGAGCGGGAGGCGGCGCGCTTAACACGGCGGCTGGCGCACGGGCACTATGAGAACTTCTCGGTGGTCTCGATCCTGCTGCCGCGCCACCTGAGGCAGGATTTCTGTAACGTCTATGCTTTCTGCCGCCTTGCCGACGACCTTGGCGATGAGATCCGCGATCCGACCGGGGCATTGAAGTGCCTGGAACGCTTCAGGGAACAGACGCGGGCGTGTTTCGCCGGGCGCGCCGAGTCAGCGGTGTTCGTTGCCCTGTCGGCGACCATCCGCCGGCATCAGCTGCCCATCGAGCCGTTCATGGATCTGATCGACGCCTTTGAGCAGGACCAGCGGGTGAGCCGCTATGAAACCTTCGAGTCGCTGCTGGACTACTGCCGCCGCAGCGCAAACCCCGTGGGGCGGCTGGTGCTGTGCATGTGCGGGCAGCGGGACGAGCAGAAGTTGCGGCTGTCGGACCGAATCTGCACCGCGTTGCAACTGGCGAACTTCTGGCAAGATGTGCGGCGCGACATCCTCGAGCGGGACCGAATCTACATTCCGCGCCAGTCGCTTGATCGGTTCGGCGTCAGCGAGGAGCAACTGCGCGAAGGTCGGTGCGACCAGCGATATCGGAACCTGATGCGGTTTGAGGTCGAGCGAACCGAGAGGATTCTTGATGAGGGCACGGCGCTGCTGCCGCTGCTGGGTGCGGCCAACAGGATGCACATCGCCCTGTACGGTATGGGAGGGCGGGCAATCCTCAGCGCCATTCGCCGACAGGAATACGACACCCTGAGCCGCAGGCCCTCGCTTTCGGCGTTTCAGAAGGCATGGATGATCGTCCTGGCAATCGCCGATGCCCTGCGGGCACGGTTCGAGGCAGGCGGCGGATGATTGCGCAACGGATCGAGCCCGCGGCGGTGGAGCAGTCACAGGCGTACTGTCGGCGCCTGGCGTGCTCGCAGGCGGGCAATTTCCGGTACGCCATTCGGCTGCTGCCGGCGGCGAAGCGGCGGGCCCTTTACACCCTCTATGCCTGGATGCGTCTGGTGGATGACATCGCGGACCAGGACGGCGCCCTGACGAGCGAGCAGCGGATCGAGAACCTGGACAACTGGCGCGCTTGGACGCGGGCGGCGATCAGCGGTCAGGCCGAAGTGACGCCGGCGCCATCCATCTGGCCGGCCGTGGCGGACCTGGTGAAGCGCCATGGCATTCCGCCGGAAGTATTCGACGACGCCATTGAAGGACAGCGCCAGGATCTGACCGGCGCGGGTTTCGACACGTTCCCGCAGTTGCTGGGCTACTGCCACCGGGTAGCCGGCACGGTGGGCATCGCCAGCATCCATATCTGGGGCTTCGAGGGCGGGCAGGAGACAATTGAACTGGCGCGCGATCGCGGGGTGGCGTTCCAGTTGACCAACATCCTGCGCGACCTGCGCGAGGACCTGGCCAGGGGCCGGCTTTACATTCCCCGGGAGGAACTCGAACGACTGAGAGTCCGCGAGGCGGACCTGCGTGCCGCCAGGGCGGGCGACGGCTTTGACGCGATGATGCGCCTCCAGATTCAGCGGGCGATGGATTATTACCAGCGATCGAGGATGCTTGAATCGCGGATCGCGCCGGACTGCAGGCCCGCTCTTGCCGCGATGACGGGGATCTACAGCGCGCTGCTGAGGAAGATCGCGGCTCGCCCCGAGGTGGTGCTGCACCGGCGAGTGTCTCTGTCAATCCTCACCAAGCTTGGGATTGCGGGACAAGCCGTCCTGACCAGGTGACCAGAGGAGAAGCATGTTCCGGCAGGACGGCCAGCCCGATCGACCCAGGAGCGTCATCGTCATCGGTGGCGGGCTTGCGGGCATGGCGGCGTCGCTGGCCCTGGAGTCGGCGGGTGTGAGGGTCACGTTGATCGAGGCAAGCGGGAGCCTGGGCGGACGCGCCGGCTCATTTGTCGATCCGCAAGGGGGGGAGGAACTGGACCGCGGCCAGCACCTGCTCCTGGGGTGCTGCACCAACCTGATCGACTTCTACCGGCGGATCGGCGCGCTGCCGCTGATTAACTGGGATGGGAGGGTCAATTTCCTGGACGCCAGGGGGATCCACTGTGTCCGGCCGACGCCGGGGCTGCCCGCGCCGCTGCACCTGGGCCTGGCAACACTGCTGCTGGGGACGCTTCGGCTGCGACAGCGGATGTCGCTGTTGCGCGGAATGGCGACCATGATGCGCCTGGGGCGGGACGGCCGTCGGCGTCTTGCGCACGACCAGTTCGGGCGGTGGCTTCGGGAGCACGATCAGGATCGGGATCTGGTACGGCGGTTCTACGATCCGGTTTTGCGGAGCGCGCTGAATGAAGACCCGGATCACGTCAGCGCGGAATATGCCGTGCAGGTCTTTCAAGAGGCGTTTCTGGCCCATTCGGCCGGCCACGTTCTGGGATTGCCGACTTGTCCCCTGGTCGAGTTGTACCGGCGGTTGCCCTGCCGCGACGTGCGGTTGCGGATGCGCGTCCGTTCGCTGGTGTTCGACGGCCTGGCGGTGCGCGGGGTGGAATTGCAGGGAGGGCAGGTGCTGACCGCGGACGCATACGTTTCGGCGGTGGACTATCATGCCCTGGGCCGATGGGTACCCGTCGATCTGGCTGCGCGAGATGCTCGCTTCTCGGGGCTTGGGGAGCTTCAGAAGGTTCCGATTCTGGGCGCGCACCTCTGGTTTGACAGGCCGATCCTGGACTGTGCTCACGCGGCCCTGCTCGACGGGCCGTTGCAGTGGGTGTTCAGGAAGGACCGATCAGGACGGGTTCTGCACGGCGTGATCAGCGCCGCCCGCGAGTGGGTGGGTGTGGAGCGGGAACGGTGCCTGCGGCTGTTTGTGGATCAATTGAGAGCGCTGCTGCCGGCCGCCAAGGAGGCGAAACTGGAGCGGGGCCTGGTCCTGGTGGAGAAGCGGGCGACGTTTTCGCCGGTGCCCGGGGTGGACCGCTGGCGGCCCGCACAGTCGCCGCCCCCGGGGGGGATCGCCAACCTGTACCTTGCGGGCGACTACACGCGGACCGGTTGGCCGGCCACCATGGAGGGGGCGGTGCGCAGCGGGTACCTGGCGGCCGACCGCGTGCTGGAGCACCTGGGCCTTGCGCCAAGGAGCCTGCTCCAGCCGGACCTGCCGCGGCAATGGCCCTGGCGATGGGTGGCAGGCACCCGGTGAGCGTGTCATCGGGTCAGCCTTGCGCGCAATCGCATCATGCGGACCCGGTTGTAGCGCTGCGCGAGGATGCACGGCAGGTTGGCGGCCAGCGCGTAGGCGACGATGACCAGATCCGCCCACAACGGGTTCCAGAGAAAGAAGCACGGAGCACAACCGATCGCGAACCAGTGGCACATTTCGCCGCGGCGCGTCTCGCGAAGGAAACGCTCGAGATACGCCGGGTCCACGCTGCCCAGGGAGGCCTTGGCAAAACCGCCGGCGAACCAGCGGGCGCCGTCCGGAAGCAGATCCTTCCATCGACGGATGGCAAGCAAGGACTCGTAGATTCGACCGCCACGCTCCCACGTGAGCGGCGGAGTCGGAGTGAACCAGCGAGTCGGCATCCGTGTGAACAGCCAGGCCAGGGCAAGTTGCACGAAGAGCCAGGCCCCGACATTGAGGATGATGATCCACGCGACCGGCAATTCAATCGGCATGGATCGTCCGTCCTTTCCACGTGACTTTCCTGCCCGAGCGAAGCACCGAACGGGTGAACACGGCGAAGTAGAAGACAAGCGGCACGGGGTAGAAGAGCGACGTGTACCAGCGGAAAGCGCCAATCCGGCCAAGCAGCACCCGGAGCTGCACCGCGTACAGCAGATACGTCCAAACGCCGGCCCATCCGCGTGTCAGCAGGAACGGGCAGAACACCATCCCGCTCAACCAGAGAATGATCAGCAGCATCAACATGCGCGGTGTCTGCGCCGCCCCCGAGGCAAAGCCCTTTGTCCAGCCCTCAATCAGCTGGCCAATGCCTTGAGGGTACATGCGAAAAGCGAATGCGCGCTGGCCGACGATGCAGCGGAGGCGCACGCCGCATTCACGAAACCGCTGGGCCAGCCAGAAGTTCTCCAGGATCCGGTCCTTGACGGCCTCATGCCCCTGGACACGCCAGTAATCTTCGCGGCCCACGAGGAGCAACTGGCCGAACAGGCCGTTGGGTTCGCGGCCGAAGATCGTGAAGGTGCCGGTGCCCGCGGTCATCATGAGGTTGAAGAACGCCGAAAGCTGTTCATAGGGCCTTTGGACATCGTGATACGGCCCGACCGACAACGCGCCGCCGGCATGGCTGGCGAGGATGTGCTCGAGCCCGTCCGTCCCGAACCAGGTGTCGGCATCCACAAAGAGCAGCAGGTCGCCCGTGGCCACCCGCGCTCCCTGCCAGCAGGCCCAGGTCTTGCCGCGCCAGCCTTCAGGCAGGGGCTCCGAGGCGACCACTGTCGCGCCGAACCGGCGGGCCATCTCGGCGGTGCGGTCGGTGGAGCCGTCGTCCACCACGATGATTTCACGCGGCCGCTTCGCCTGGGATGCCAGCGAGCCGAGCAGCACGGGGAGATTCCGCTCTTCGTTGCGCGCGGGGATGATGATGGAGAGCGAGTCGGCGACGTTGCCGTCCGCAGACGGGTTCCGGGGCGCAGCGGCGGCGCGGCGTCCCAGCAGCCGGCCGAGCACCAGGAAACCGACCAGCCAGTGCGCTATTGCGACAAGCGACAAGATCAGGGTCGATCCCATGCAACCACCTTGCGGGCCAGGTTCAGGCCGCACAGCACCACCATGGGCATCCCGCCCCCCGGGTTCACGGAGCCCCCGACGAAGAATAGATTCTCATACTTCGTGCTCTGTTTCGGGGCCTTGAAGGCGAGATTCTTGAAGCGGTCGGCCACCACGCCGTAGATCGATCCCTTGTTGGAATAGTACTGCTGGCGGATGTCCAGCGGGGTCCAGCAATGCTCGAACACGACGTGCCTTCGCAGGTCTTTGAGGCCCATGCGCTCCAGCTTGTCCATGACAAGCTGCTTGAACGCCAGGTAGTCCTCGCGGGTGCGCGGATGCGCGTCATCGATGTGGGGAATGTGCGGCAGGATCTTGAGGCAGTCGCAGCCGGGCGGCGCGACGGTCGGGTCGGTCTTCGATGCGGCGACAACGTACAGGGTCGGGTCCGCCGGCAGTTGGCGCCTGCGGAAGACCGTGTGGAAATGTTCCCGCTGGTTGCCGGAGAAGAAGAAATTGTGGTGTGCGAGTTGCGGATACTGGTTATCGAGCCCCAGTTCGAGCACGAGGCCGGAGCAAGCGGGTTCGAACTTGGCCAGGCTTCGCATGAACCGCTCGTCTTCGCCGAGCAGTCGCTGGTAGGCCGGGATGACCTCCATGTTGGAGACAACGATGTCCGCGGGATGAAACTGCCCGCCGGCGACGATGCCGGTGACGCGGCCGCCTTGCCTGCGAATCTCGGTGACCTCGCTGTTCAGGCAGACGGTGATGCCAAGCCGGTCCAACAGCCTCTGGAGGCCCACGGCGATGTTGTACAGGCCGCCGTCCACGTACCAGAGGTCGTGGCGAAACTGGATGGTCGGCAGGCAGTTCATGAAGGCCGGCGCGTGGTATGCCGATGACCCGACATACTTGATGAAGTAATCGAAAACGTCCTGTAGATGCCGCGTCCTGAGGAACCTCCTGACGCCGCCGTGCATGGTGCGGAACAGATCGAACCCCAGGAAATTCCACAGGCCGTAGAACCGGGAAAAATCCCTGGAGGTGTCCAGGCCCTGCTCGAAGTACCCGCGGTTGATCAGGTCATACAGGTCGGCCGAATACTTCAGGAACCGGCGCACATTCTCGGGATCCTCGCCGACCTTGCGCGCCTCGGCGGCCATCAGATCGGGTTCGGGATACAGGTCGACGACCGTTCCATCCTCGAAGAAGTTCCGCCAGTGCGGGCGCACGGGGCGGATCTGGAAGCAATCGCTCATCTTGAGCCCCGATCGCTCGAACAGGCGCTCGAAGATGTGCGGCAAGGTCAGGATCGAGGGGCCAAGGTCAAAGCTGTAACCCTGTTCCTTGAGCACGTTGAGCTTCCCGCCGATCTTCGCGTTCTTTTCGTGGATCGTGACGGCGTAGCCCTCCTTGGCCAGGGAAATAGCCGCCGCAAGGCCACCCAGGCCGGCGCCGATGACCAGGACGCGCTTTTTCATCGAGGTCGCTTCTCCTGTGTTCCGCGCGGGTTGGCCGCCGCGCTGCGGATGTGCCGATGACATGACCGGGACCAGCCGTATCGCCCGTCCGCGCCTTGACTTGACGGGTTCACGGGTCGGAGTCGACACTATACCGCGCCGTCGATGGATTTCACGGAACTCATCTCCCGCCAGCGCGCCTTTTTCCGAACCGGGGCAACCCGTTCGCTGGACTTCCGCATTGCCCAACTCAAGAAGCTTGGCGACGCGATCGACTCGGCCGAGCAGGCCGTGTTCGATGCACTGCGACAGGACTTGCACAAGTCGGCGCGGGATGCGTATGTCACGGAGGTCGGGCTGGTCCAGAGCGAAATCCGGTACGCCTCTCGCCACCTGCGGTCGTGGGCCGGTCGGCAGCGCCGCGGGACACCGCTGTTGTCATGGCCGGCGCGCGGCTTCATCTGCCCCGAGCCGTATGGCGTGGCATTGATCATCGGGCCGTGGAACTACCCGTTCCAACTCGTCGCGGCGCCGCTTGTGGGGGCGATCGCGGCCGGGAACTGCGTTGTGCTCAAGCCGTCCGAATTCGCGCCGCACACGGCGGGCGCAATCGCGCAACTCCTGGGGGCGACTTTCCCACAGGAGTACATCGCCGTTGTCCAGGGCGAACGGGATGTCTCCGAGTCCCTGCTTCGGGAAAGGTTCGACAAGATCTTCTTCACCGGCAGCACCAGCGTCGGGCGGGTCGTGCTGGCCGCGGCCGCAAGGCATCTGACGCCGGTAACGCTCGAGCTTGGCGGCAAGTGTCCGTGCATTGTCTGCGCCGATGCACCGCTCGAGACCACCGCGCGGCGGATCATCTGGGGTAAGTTCATGAATGCCGGGCAGACATGCGTTGCGCCGGACTATGTCCTCGTGGACCGCATCGCCCGCGATGCGCTGCTGGAGGCAATGAAGCGAGTGCTGCGGGAGTTCTATGGAGACGATCCCCGGCAAAGCGATGCCTATGGCCGAATCGTGAATCGCAAGCACCTGGACCGGCTCATCGGCTACCTTGACGGCGGCCGTGTCGTCTGCGGTGGCGAGCATGATGACGGCGAGCTTTACCTTGCGCCCACCATCCTGGCGGAGGTCGCCCCGAATGCCCCGGTGGCCCAGGAGGAGATCTTCGGCCCCATTCTTCCCGTGCTGGATTTTGCCTCGATCGAGGACGCGTTGACGTTCATACGCGACCGGCCGACACCGCTGGCCGTCTACCTGTTCACCCGCGACCGTTCGACGGAGGAAAGAGTGCTTGCCGAGACGCGATCCGGCGGCTTCTGTGTCAACGACACCGTCTCTCACATGATCGGTCACGAGCTGCCGTTTGGCGGCCTCGGCGACAGCGGCATGGGAGCGTATCACGGCAGGGCGAGCTTCGACTGTTTCACGCATCGCCGATCCGTGATGCGTCGTTCACTTGCCTTCGATCCGAAGATGCGCTACCCACCCCACCGGTTCAGCCTGGCAACGCTGAAGCGCGCATACCGGTTCTTCCTCGGCGGGTGAGTTCCCGGTTCCGCGGCGCCCATTATGGCCGATCCGTCGGCGACACCCGGCCGGGTGCGAACCATGTGCGGCGTTCGCGGGGATTGCCAGCGTGGCGCGTTTCGCCTATAGAAAACGGCATGTTGCGACGCGTCTTGATCGTCGGGGCGGGGCCGGGCGGCCTGGCGGCGGCGATGTTGCTGGCGCATGCCGGCCTTGATGTCACGGTCATCGAGCGTCAGCCGTACGTCGGGGGGCGCACGTCATCTGTCGAGGGCCAGGGATACCGCTTCGACCTCGGGCCGACGTTTTTCCTGTACCCGCAGATCCTGGCGGAGATTTTCGCGTCGGTCGGTCACGACCTGCATCGCGAGGTGCCGATGCGAAGACTCGATCCGCAGTATCGGCTGATCTTCGGCGAGGGCGGAGAACTGCTCTGCAGCCCGGACGCGGAGCGGATGGTGGCCGAGATAGCCAGGTTCGCGCCGGAGGACGCGAAGCAGTTTCCCCGTTTCATGGCCGACAACCGGGTCAAGCTGGAGAAGTTCGCTCCGTGTCTCCAGTCCCCGTTCCTGGGCTGGACGAGCCTTCTGCAACTGCGGTTGCTTGGCGTGCTGCCATACCTCAAGCCGTGGAAGTCGCTCCATGCCGAGTTGTCCGGCTATTTCCGCGACCCGCGGCTCCAGATGGCGTTTACGTTTCAATCCAAGTACCTGGGCATGTCGCCGTTCCAGTGCCCCAGCCTTTTCTCGATCCTCTCGTTTCTCGAGTACGAGCACGGCATCTGGCATCCGCTCGGCGGCTGCAACGCGCTCACCGGCGCGATGGCGCGCATAGCCGCCAAACTGGGCGCCACCATCCGGCTCAACGAACCGGTGGAGCAGGTTCTCTTCGAGGGGCGGCGTGCCGTCGGCGTGCGCACCTCAAGCGGCGAGATTCGAGCCGACGCGGTCGTGATCAATGCCGACTTCGGCCATGCGATGACGACGCTCGTGCCGGATCGGCTCCGTCGCAGGTGGACCGACGCGACCATCGCCCGCAAGCGATTCTCCTGCTCCACGTTCATGCTCTACCTCGGGATCGAAGGCCGGTACGATCATCTCGAGCACCACAACATCTACATGGCGCCGGATTACCGGCGAAACCTGGACGAGATCGAGCGACAACACGTGCTTTCGGAAGCCCCGTCGTTCTACGTCGCGAATCCCTCCCGGACCGACGACACGATGGCGCCGCCGGGACATAGCGCGATGTATGTGCTGGTTCCCGTGACCCACCAGCATCCCAACGTCGACTGGACCAAGGAGCGAGACCGCTATCGACAGCTCGTGCTGCGCCAACTGGCCAGGCTCGGCCTGGATGATATTGAGCGGCGGATTCGGTTCGAGCGCATCATCACACCCGACGAGTGGGAGCGCAAGGTCGGCATCTATCGCGGGGCGACCTTCAACCTGGCACACAACCTGGGGCAGATGCTCCACCTGCGCCCGCAGAACCGCTTCGAGGAATTTGAGCGGATGTACCTCGTTGGCGGAGGCACGCACCCCGGCAGCGGCCTGCCCGTGATCTTCGAGTCCGCCCGGATAAGCTCCCGGCTGCTGCTGGAGGATTTCGGTGTCACCGAGGCGGGATTTGCATCAGCGGGCGCGGGGTAGCGGGAGATAGGGGCGAGCGGTTCGGGAAGTGGGGATGTTGAGGACCTTCTCCGCGTCGGTGTCGCCGAAACGCTTGGGCAACGGGCCGCGAATCGCACGCGTGCAGACGAGCGGCCTTTTCATTGATGTGCATGGGTGTGATGCCTGGGCGCGTCCGGCCGGACATTGGGGCGGCTCATTGACTGCTCGCCTTGTGGAGGCAGCATTTCTTGAACTTCCTGCCCGATCCGCAGGGACACGGGTCGTTTCGTCCCGTGGTCTTCCACGCCCTCGCCTGCTGCTCGCGGGCCTCCTCCTGGGCCAGCATGTCCATGATTCCCGCGGCCGGATAGCCCTGCCGCAGCAGCCGCGCCATCGTCTGCATGTGGTCGTCGATGTGGTGCAGGAACTTCTTGTACCCGGCGCACAGGTAGTTCAGCCCCGGCTCGCCGTCGGGGGTCGTCAGGAAGCGGTGCTTGGGGCACTCCCCGTTGCAAGCGAAGCGCACGTCGCACTCCCGGCAGAACTTCGGCAGTGTGTCGCTTTTGTCCTGCCCGAACTTCTTCTGGAACGGCGAGTCGGCCAGGTCGCGGATGCTGTCGGTGACGATGTTGCCGAGCTTGTAGCGCGGGTAGACGTAATGGTCGCAGGAGTACAGGTCGCCGTTGTGCTCCAGCGCCATGGCCGACCCGCACGTCTCGGCGAAGACGCACAGCGAGGCGGGCAGGCCCATCCACAGTCCCAGCATCACGTCGAAGATCTGCACGAAGACCGAACCCACGTCCTGTCGGACCCACTTGTCGAAGATGGAACAGAGGAACGCGCCGTACTGCAACGGCTCGACCGACCAGGGCGTGACCCGGGTGCCCAGGGACGGGTGATGGTCCAGGATCGTCAGCGAGACCTTCCCATCCTTCACCTCGTACACGGGCGGTTCGGCCAGCGACAGACCCGTGTCGGGAGCGCCGACCCGCTCCACCAGCGGGATGAACTGCATGAATCCCGACCCCTCGGCCTTGAAAAAGTCGTACACCTCCAGCGGGTGCAGGGAGTTGATGCGGTTGACGACGCACAGGATGTTGAACTCGGCCTTGTGTTTCTTGAGAAGCCGGAGTCCGCGCATCACGTCGTCGAACGAGGGCCGGCCCTTCTTGTCCACCCGGTACGCATCGTGCAGTCGGCGGGGGCCGTCCATGCTCAGGCCGATGAGGAACTGGTTCTCGGCGAAGAATCCGGCCCACTCGTCGTCAATCAGCGTGCCGTTGGTCTGAAGGGCGTTGGTGATCCGCTTGCCGTTGGCGTATTTCTTCTGGAGCTCGACGACCTTGCGGAAGAAGTTGACTCCCAGCAGCGTCGGTTCGCCGCCCTGCCAGGCGAATGACACCTCGGGCACATCCTGCGAGTCGATGTAGGACTGGATGTAGCGTTCAAGGACATCCTCGGGCATGCGCCATCTGGAGGTGCCGGGGTAGAGGGTTTCCTTTTCGAGGTAGAAGCAGTATTTGCAATCCAGATTGCAGATGGGCCCGATGGGCTTGGTCATGATGTGGTAGGCCGATCCGGTGCGGACAATGGGCTGGGCTCCGGTCATAGGGGCTGGATTATAGCGGCGCGGCGGTCGTGCGACGTATACTGTCCACGGAATGGCGGGACAATTCCCGCCTTACCGATCAAGGAGGTCTTATGGTCCCAACGCGGCAAGTCCTGGCGGTGGTCCTGTTCCTGACGTCGATGGTGATGGGGGCAACACAGCGCAAGACGCTGGAAATCGGGGCGGAATGTCCGGATTTCCGCCTGCCGGGCGTTGACGGCAGGGAATACGCGCTCAAGGACTTCGCCGACGCCAGGGTGCTGGTGGTCATCTTCACCTGCAACCACTGTCCCACGGCCCAGGCCTACGAAAAGCGCATCATGCAGCTCCACGCCGACTACAAGGACAGGGGAGTGGCGCTGGTGGCCATCACCCCCAACGATCCCCTGGCTGTCCGGCTTGACGAGCTGGGCTACACCGACCTGTCGGACTCCTTTGAGGAGACGAAGATCCGCGCCAAGCAGCGCGGTTTCCAGTTCCCGTACCTCTACGACGGCGACACACAGGAGACCTCGGCCAGATTCGGCGTGCTGGCCACGCCCCACGTGTTCATCTTCGATCAGGCGCGCAAGCTGCGGTACGTCGGCCGGATCGACAACTCCGAGGTCAAGACCGTCACGTCCCACGACGCGCGCAACGCGATCGAGGCGCTGCTGGCCGGCAAACCCGTGCCCGTGGAGAAGACCAACGTCTTCGGCTGTTCGACCAAGTGGTCCGAGAAGCGCGAGGACGCCCGCAGGAGCATCGAGAAATGGAACGCGGAGCCGGTGGACCTCAAACCCATCGACGCGGCCGGGGTTCGCGAGCTGGCCAGGAACGACTCGAAGAAGCTGCGCCTGATCAATGTCTGGGCCACCTGGTGCGGGCCGTGCGTCAACGAGCTTCCCGAGCTGGTGACCATCAACCGGATGTACCGGGGTCGGGACTTTGAACTGATCACGATCAGCATGGACGATCCGCAGCGGCGGGACAGGGCCCTGGAAATGCTGCGGAAGCTGCACGTGTCCAGCGCCAACTACATCTACTCGGAGGCCGACAAGGACAAGCTTGTCGAGGCGCTGGACAGGCAGTGGCAGGGTCCGGTTCCGCACACGATCCTGGTGGCCCCGGGCGGGAAGGTGCTGTATCGCTCCACGGAGCAGATCAACCCGCTGGAGCTCAAGGGGATCATCGCGGACACGCTGGGCAGGACCTACTGAGCGCTGCGCCTTGCGCGGAAGAAGTCCCGCAGCAGTTCCGCGCATCGGTCGGCAAGCACGCCGGCGGTGACTTGCAGGCGGTGATTGAGTCGCCCATCCTGGCAGATCTGGTAGAGGGTCCGCACGGCGCCGGCCTTTGGGTCGTCGCAGCCGTAGACCAGTCTCGACATCCGCGCGTTGACCATGGCGCCGGCGCACATGGGGCAGGGTTCGAGAGTCACGTAAAGAACGCAATCGACCAGCCGCCAATAGCCCAGCGCCGCCCCCGCTTCGCGCATGGCCAGGATTTCGGCGTGCGCGGTGGGGTCGCGGTCGATCTCCCGGCGGTTGTGCCCCCGGCCGATGATCTTCCCCGTGGGTTGGTGGACGATGACGCAGCCGATGGGAACCTCGTCCATGGCGGCGGCCCGCTCGGCCAGCGCGATCGCCTCCTGCATGGCTTGTTCATCGGTCATGGGGACTTTTACGGGACGGCGACGACGCCCGTGACCAGGGGTACTTGCTCGCGCAGGTGTCGCTCGATGCTCATGTGCAGGGTGATGCCGGCGCTGGGGCATCCGATGCAGGCGCCGTGGAAGCGGATCTGGACAACGCCCGCCGGGGTCACATCGACCAGTTCGATGTCGCCGCCGTCGGCCTGGACAGCGGGACGGATCAGGTCCAGGCACTCCGCGATTCGCCGGCGCAGGTCCGCGACCGCGGCGGGAGTCGGTTTGGTGCTTGCGGATGACGTCACGTCGGGAGTATAGACGCGCCCCGGCGCGGCGGCAATTCTCCGCGGCCGTCACAGTCGCTACAGTCTCTACAGCCGTGTCAGCCGGTCCATCCGCCCGCACTTGCCCGGATTTGCCGGTGTCGGCGGGGTTTGTCCGCTTGGGTTGCCCTCCGATCGAATCGTAATAAGAGATATGCCCCCGCTCCCCTGTGGGCAGCGGGAGGGGCACGGGCAAGATGCCCGTGCTACCAGATGTGCCCCCGCGCCCCTGCGGGCAGCGGGAGGGGCACGGGCAAGATGCCCGTGCTACCAGATATGCCCCCGCTCCCCTGTGGGCAGCGGGGTCCACGAGGTGCCCAGATGCGAATGAAAAGAACGACTCGCGGATTCACGCTCGTCGAAATCCTGATCGTGGTGATCATCCTGGCGATCCTGGCGGTGATCGTGATCCCGCAGTTCGCCAACGCCACGGCGGATGCCAAGCGGGCCAGTCTTTCCGACCAGTTGCACCACATCCGCGTGCAGATCCAGCTCTACACCCTGCAGCACGGGGACACGTCGCCGCCGCTGAACGGCAGCGACTGGAGTTCGCTGGTGAATCCATCGACGTTCAACGGAAGGCCGACCGGCCCCTATCTGCCGTCGGTCCCGCGGAACATGCTCAATGGCTTTAGCGACGTGGCCGTGGTGGCGGCCAACCCGGCCTTCGGCGACCCGGTCGCCGGCTCGAACATCGGCTTTGTCTACAATCCCACCACCGGGGTCATCTGGGCGACCAATACCGCCGGGGACCGGATCTACAACGAGGCCAATCCCAACGACCCGAACAACTGAAGCGGCCTGTCAGCACACGCCGATCCGTCGAAGCTCGGGGCCCCAGGTGCTGCCGGGCTTCTTTGTTGCGCGGGCGCGTGGCGGCGGCCGGTCAGGCGCTGAGCTTCTGCGGCTCGAGTTTGAGCCGAAGATGAATGCGGTCGAGCAGGTCCTTGAGGGAAAAGCGGCTCTTGAGCAGGTAGTCGGAGATGCCCAGGCCGGCACAGCGCACGACGCAGTCGCGCTGGGCAAGCGCGGTGAGGATGATGACGACCGTGCCGTTCTGCCGGCGCTGCGGGTGGGTCAGTTTCAGGAATTTCAGGCCATCCATGTCGGGCATGGCCAGATCCAGGAGGATGAGGTCGGGCCAGGCGCGGCGGCAGGCGGCAAGGGCGTCGGCGCCGTTGGCGGCGGCGAGCGTGTTGAAGCCGCGGCTCCTGAGGCAGGCCTCGATGGGTTCGCGAAAAACCGCCATGTCGTCCACGACCAGGATCGTTCTCATGAGCGCACCTCAAAGCCACATTCCACGTCCGACAACTCCTCCGGGCCCGGCAGGTCTGCCAGCAGCCAGACGGTAACCTTCGTGCCATTCCCCGGCGCGGTGGTGAGCTTGATCTGGCCTCCGTGGGCCAGGGCGATGCCCTTGCAGATGGCCAGGCCCAGGCCCGCGCCTTCGGCGGGCGTTGTGCCGATCCGGCCGCCACCGGGGGCGAAGGGCTGGCCGAGCTTGTCGTGCAGGTCGGGGCTGATGCCCTGCCCGGTGTCCTGGACCGACAGTTCGATCCAGCGGATGTCCTCGACGAAGGCCTGGCGGGCGGAGACGACGATCTGGCCGCGGGTCGTGTGTTTCTGCGCGTTGCGGATGAGATTGACCAGCAGGCGGCAGATCGCTTCGGGGTCGCCGGCCATGCGCAGGTCGGCCGGCACGTCGCGGCGCATCTCGACGGCATCGTCGGTCAGCAGGGGGCGGGTCACCTGGAGGGCCTGGTCGCAGACGGAGGCCAGATCGAAAGTGGACCATTGCCAGTGGATGGCGCCGCAGTTGATGCGGGCGGCCTCGAGCATCCGGTTGACCATGTCCGAGAGCTGAACAATCTGCCGGTTGATCGAGTCGAGGTATTTCTCGACATCAATGAATTGCCGAGCGACGGGATCGACGAGCATCTCGCAACTGGCCCGCAGGGCGGCCAGGGGCGTGCGCAGCTCGTGGCCGATCACCCCGATGACCTGCTTGAGGGACTCGACGGTGTTGCGGAGGCGAATGCGTTCGCGTTCCAGCTCCTGCTGGCGCTGGCGGGCCTGGATCGAGGTTTCGTGGCTGTGACCGGGCATGGGTGCCTCGAATCAGCACGCGGCGAACGCTACCCGACCGAATGCTGCATCGGCGAAGGTACGATACGACTTGGGCTCATGAAGTGACGCAAGTAAATAAGTTAAAATGGGTAACGCCCGAAGGCCCTGTTATCCGGCACAACGGGGTTATTGGGACGCTGGGAGCGATGTGACAGTCTCGGCGTTGGATGGCGAACTACGCGGCGATGTTGAGGATCTCCGCATGGGTGCCCTCGCGGAGCCTGGGCGCGGTCGGGACGCCCGTGCCGCGTGGTCCGACCCCGCGATCCCGGATCACCGGCCGCGGGAATGGTCGCGCACCGGTCGGCCGCGGCCCATCCGAGTCATGGTGGACGGCGGCTGGGCGTTGGTTACCATGGCGCAGGTTTGTCGGAACGTTTGCCGGGTCCGTCCCGATGCTGTCGCATCTGGCCTGGCCCTTGTGTAATGAGTCGCAACCATGCTTGCGTTGACGATCTGGCTGCCCTGGCCGGTGCTTGTCTACCTGGTGATGAGCATCGTCACCTTCGCTGTCTATTTCCTGGACAAGTCCCGGGCGAAGCGCGGCAGGTGGCGCATCAGCGAAGGAACGCTGCACTTGCTGGAACTGCTTTGCGGCTGGCCGGGCGCTTTCATGGCCCAGCACCTGTTGCGGCACAAGAGCCGCAAGGCCGACTACCAGATTGTTTTCTGGCTGATCGTGATCGTGCATGGCGTGTTCTGGAGCTGGCGGCTGGGGTGGATTCGTGTCTGATGGCGAGGGAGAATCGACGTATGCGAACTTCTGGATTGCTGGCGTGTGTTCTGTTTGCGGCCTGTGTTCTTGCCGGGATTCCCGATCCGCCGGCCCAGATGGCGGACTGGTCGATGTCCTGGGACCAGGGTTCGCCGGGGACGGTTTCGGCCGCCGATCTGCTGGACAGGCCGGCGGGGCGGCTTGGCCCGGTGGTTTGCCGCGATGGGCACTTTTACACGGGCGACCGGCGTATTCGGTTCTGGGGGGTGAACATCTGCTTCTCGGGGTGTTTCCCGACGCACGAGCAGGCCGACGCGGTGGCTGACCGATTGGCGGCGTTCGGGGTGAATTGCGTTCGTTTTCACCACATGGACATGGCGCCGTTTCCGCGGGGCATCTTCGCGGACAACACGCTCGAGAGGCTTTCGCCCGAGGCGCTGGATCGCCTGGACTATTTCATTGCGGCGTTGAAGAAGCGGGGCATTTACGCCAATCTGAACCTGCATGTTTCGCGCTGGTACAGCCGGGCACGGAAGTGGCCGGCGGCCGACCAGCTCCCGGAGTTTGACAAGATGGTGGACCTGTTCCACCCGGAACTGATCGCCGTCCAGAAGCAATACGCCCGCGACCTGCTTACGCATGTGAACGCATATACCAGGGTTGCTTACGCCGCCGAGCCGGCGGTGGCGATGGTGGAGATCAACAACGAGAACACGTTGTTTCTGTGGGGCGGAGAGTCGAATCTGGAGAAGCTCCCCGAACCCTATGCAGCGATGTTCACCGGCTTGTGGAACAAGTGGCTGGCGGACAAGTACGGCAGTCGCGCCAAACTGGCGGCGGCCTGGAACGCCGGGCAGACGGCGCGCGGGCCGAACCTCCTGAGGGACAGCGCCTGGGCCGTGGAGCGGCATTCCGGGCAGTTCGCCGTCACGCGGCTGGGCGATGGAACGGCCAGGCTTGCCGTTGCCGAGAAACCCGGCCAATCGTGGCATCACCAGTACAACCACCCCGGGCTGCGGCTTGAAAAGGGCAGGACCTACTCGATCCGCTTCACGGCGCGGGCCGAGCAGGACGCGGAACTGGATGTGACCGTGTCGCAGGCGCATGAGCCCTGGGGCAACCTGGGCATGGCGGCGAGCGTTCGCGTGGGCCGGGAAGCTCGGGAACATCGGCTGGCCTTCACCGCCGCTTCGGGCGACGAGAACGCGCGGCTGGTCTTCTCGCCGGGCAAGCAGGTGGGCGTCGTCTACCTGTCGAGGATCGAGCTGTGTGAGGGCGGGCTGATCGGCCTGGAATCCGGCGAAGACCCGGGCGCCAACACCGTTGCGCGATACGTGCGCGGCACGGCCGTGACCCGGGCGCGTCTGCGCGACTGGTTCGACTTTCTGCAGAGTACCGACGAGAAATACTTCGTGGACTTCCGCCGGTTTTTGAAAGAGGAGCTGAAGGTGGTCGCGCCGATCACGGGCACGATCGGCCTGGGCCCGCTGGGGACCGCGAGCCAGGCGAAGATGGACTTCGTGGACGGGCATTCCTACTGGGACCACCCGCACTTTCCCCGCCGAGCGTGGGACATGCGCGACTGGGAGATCCACAACCGGCCGATGGTGGACAACCCGGCCGGGGCGACGCTGTGGCAACTGGCGGCCACGCGCGTGGCCGGGCTGCCGTACACGGTCACGGAGTACAACCATGCAGCGCCCAACGAGTGGCAGGCCGAATGCGTGCCGATGATCGCGGCCTTCGCGGCGTTGCAGGACTGGGACGGCGTGTTCCTGTTTTCGTACAGCCACAGCGACCAGTTTCAGAAGGGCAGGATCAGCAGTTTCTTTGATATCGAGGGCAATCCGGCGAAGATGCCGATGATGCCGCTGGGCGCGCGGGTTTTCCTGTCCGGCGGCGTCAGGCCGCTTGGGCCGCAGCGGGTGGCGTCACTGGATCGGGTCACGATGCTGGAGAACGGTTCGAAGTACTACGACCAGATCTGGCGTTATGTGCAGGACCAGCATGGCGCAAAGTGGTCGGATCTTCTTGAGGGCCGGTTTTCCGTGGCCTACGCGAAGGCGACGGCGGGATCGGCCGAGGCGGTTGATCGGCGGGTTTCCTGGACAGGCCAGGGGCAGCCGGGCACGGGGCGGTTTGTGCTGGCCGATCCCGGAGCAGCGGTCTTTGTGGGATTTGCTTCCGGGACGATGCCGGTTCAGGTCGGGCCGCTGACGATCCGAAAGCTGGATACGCCGTTCGCGGCGATCGTGCTGGTGCCGGCCGATCCGACCAGGACGCTGGCCAGCGCCGACCGGCTGCTGTTATGCGCAGTGGCGCGGACGGAGAACACGGGGATGAACTGGGACCAGCGGCGGCGCAGCGTGTCGGACCGGTGGGGTTCGGCGCCGGTGCGGATCGAGGTGGTCAAGGGCGAGTTTGGTCTTTCGCTGGATCGGCCGTTCCAGGTCCGGGCGCTGGATGCGGCGGGCAGACCCTCGGGCGCGGTGGAGGTGCGGGATTCGGTCTTCACGATCGGCGCTTCGCCGACGGTCTGGTACGAGTTGAACGTCTCCCGTTAGCCGGCGGCGCGGGAGTTCTCGGACGCAGGGCCATCTCATCCCCGCGGGCATGCGGGCCGATGAGACGGATGGGCGATGGAATTCCCCGGGCGCTGGCATTTGCGCCCAAAGGCCTATAATCGCACCGTTCCACCACAGGAGTGAGCCGTGTCCAAGCATTTCAAAGAATGGCTGAAGGAAGGCGAGGAGATTTACAATGCGGCGCTTGCCGAGTTCACGGCTCTGGAGAACCAGATCCAGGAACTGGAGGCGAAGCTGGCGGAGAAGAAGGAGGAGCTGAACCAGATCGCCTCGGTGATCGGCAAGCCGCCGGTGGAGGGCAATCGCAAACCCGCGGTGCAGATCGTGGACCGCGACGCCCCGGGCTCGATTCCCGCGACGCGCAACACCATCGCCAAGGCGCTGACCGGGCGGCTGTAGGGGCTGCCCGCCCGGTTAACCGACCATTGCTTCCCTGGGCCGCAGGAACAGACCTGCGGCCTTTTCCGTCAATTGCCTTTGAGCCTGAGCGTTGCCAGCCTGTAATAGCCGGCATCGTCGCGGAGGTCGGCCCTGAGGGCGAACTCGACGGCGCGGGGTTTTGGGGATGAGTTGTCAAACAGGCCGATCGACACGCGGTAATCGCCGGCCGGCAGATCGGCGGGAAGGGGCAGGTCCTTGCGGACGACGATGGGCCGGCCGGGAAGCCAGGACGTTGTGGCCGATCCGATGGAGGCCGACCAGTCGCTGGCGTCTCCCGACAGCTTGATTCGCAGGTCGTAGCCGTGATAGGGCGGAGCCACGCCGCGGTTCTCCAGGGTCAGTTCCACCGGCAGGATCGTGTTGGCGGATGCTTCCTGTGCAATGGTGATGGACATGGGGAACAGCCAGTAGCCGCAGCGGTTGAGCATTTCCCTGGTGAACTGGGGGTTGTCGGCCAGCCACTCGTGGGCGTAGCCGTGGTAGCCGATGTAGGTCGCGTGGAGCAGGGCCAGGGCGCCGCGGAAATAGTCGGGGCCCTTTTTCCCTGCGCCGTGCCTGGCGACCAGGGAGTCGGGGCGGCCTTCCCAGTTTCCCAGACTCTTGACCGATCCGTAGTGTTCCAACTCAAAGACGGTCGGGGTATTCAGATAGGCGTCGGCGAAAAACTCGGGGCTGCGCACGGTGAAGGTCGCGCTGGTTCCGGGGAGGTAGCCGTTGACGAGGATGCTGTCGTCGCGATAGCTGATGCCGTTGTCGATGATATGGCGGTGAAGGGTCCGGCGCTGGGCGGGATCGGCCAGGGCATGAACAAAGTCATCGGAAATGACAAGCTGTGCGCGCTTGAAGTACTTCAGGTGCAGGTCCACATGCTGCTTGCGGGTGTCAAAGCCCACTTCCCTGCGGCTGCCGGCCCAACTGTGTCCCTCGCCCCAGTCGCCGATGCTGCCGATGTCGATGTAACGCACCCAGGGTTGGTTGTCGTACCTGGTCGCAAAGGCGGCCAGGAACCGCTCGAGTTTTTCCAGGAAGATCGGGTCGTCGAAGGCGGGCTCCCACGGCCCGTCCGGCCCGGTGGGTTTGCCCATGCGGTAGAAGCCGCCCTTGGCGCCGGCCTCCATGACCCAGCGTGGCGTGGCGAACTGCTGCTCGATGCGGTTAGTGCTGGTTTCCTTGCAGCTGATGCGAAAGGCGATGCCCAGTCCCGCGGCGGTCCACTTGTCGATGATGCGGTCGATGACGGCCCAGTCGAACTGGCCCTCCTTCGGCTCCAGGTAGGCCCAGGCCAGGCGGATGTAGAGGTGGTCCATTCCCGGGAAGTTCAGCAGGTCCTCATCGCGCGCGATCTTGTACTTGTCGATGTGGTTGTCGGGGTAGTGGTGGTACCAGCCCTTGTGCGGATTGGCCAGGGGGCGGTCAGGATCGTGGAGGCTGGACAGATCCCGTCGGGAGGAGGGCTCAGCAGCCTGGAGGTTGCCCCACAGCAGCAGGACGAAGCATGCCATCGCGACGGGTTTCATGAGGGTTTCTTCCTTGCTACCAGGACCTCGACGATTCGGCCGCTGTCGGCGTAGGCCCATCCGCGGACCGTTCCGACGATTTCAAGCCGGGCGCGGCGTTCTTCCGGAAGCCGGTCGTAAATGGAACGCGTGAGGGTGATCCAGGCGGGCCATTCGGCGGGAGGCGTCTTGACCAGGAAATAGTCGCTGCCGGGCTGCATGGGCCGGCCGACGTAGACCGGCAGGGAGTCTTCCTTGAAGTCGATCATCATCAACGGCCCGGCGGCGCCGCCGGCCTTGAGGATGTCGGCCACGCGCCGCGGGACCCAGAGGAAGTCGGCGTTGGGCAGGTACAGGCCATAGAGCGTCAAGACGACGGCGAACATGCCAAGCCCCAGCAGCGCCGTGGCGGCGCGGAGCCGTTGAGCGGCAAAGGCGGCGAACACGGCCAGGCCGTATGCCAAACCCACCAGCGAAAGCAGCGCGCCGGCATAGACAAGCGCCTGCGACACGGTGAAGTAGCGGAGAGCCAGCCAGGTGGTCGAGCCGGCGGCCGCGACCAGCAGAGCCCAGACCGCCATGACCGGCTTGACGATGGGCCGGTGCAGGTCATCGTGTTCGCGGCGGATGCAGCGGAGGATGGCGTCGGCGGTGAGGAAGGCCAGGGGTGGGAATGCCGGCAGCATGTAGTGAACCAGCTTGGTCTGGACGCATTCCATGACGATCCACGGTCCGATGACGGCGGCCATGGCGAATCGCGTGGCCGGCTCGCGGCGATGTTTCCACGCGATCGTGGCCGCGGTGGGCAGCAGCACGCTCCAGGGGAAGAAGGTGCCCCAGATGAAGGCGAAGTGGAAGCCCGGGGGGCCCTTGTGGCCTTCCAGGGGCTTGACGGAGCGCGTGAAGACATCGTGCCAGAGAGTGGTGCGGAGGAAGTCGGGCTGTTGGAGCTGAATGGCGACCAGCCACGGGCCGACGATGACGATGATCAGCAGCAGTCCCAGCAGCGGGCGTGTGTGCGTCAGCCAGCGAAGGGCGTTCTTCCATGCGGCGAGGCTGCGCCAGTTTCGGCCGATGTCGAGTGCCGCCAGGATCAGCACCGTGGCAATCTGGACGGCCAGGACGACCGGACCCTTTGTAAGTCCCGCCAGGCCCACGGCCAGCCACATCCCCAGTACGACCCCCCATCCGCGCTGGCCGCTGTAGATGGCGAACAGGCAAAGCTGGGCGATGGTGATCCAGAGCAGCAACACACTGTCGGTGATGCACATCTTGGCGGCGGCGATCACCAGGCCGCTGGTGGCGAAGACAAAGACCGTGACCAGTGCCGTCAGCGCACCCAGATGCCGCCCCAGGGCGAAGGCCAGCACACAGAGGGTGGCCACCATGGCGACGGCCGAGGGGAGGCGCGCGCCGAACTCGGTTTCTCCGGCCAGCCGCATTCCCAGTGCCTGGCACCAGTAGATAAAGACGGGCTTGGCGGTGCGGACCTGATCCCAGTATCGGGGCACGACCCAGTTGGGCGGGTCGCTGTTGAGCATTTGCCTGGAGGTCTGGTAATAGCGGGGCTCGTCGCGGTCCCAGAGGCCGACGCGGTGGTTGCCGACGAGGTAGATGAAGGCGGCCAGGAGGATCAGCAGCACGGTCCACCGGCGCGGGGTCATGAAAGCCATCGCTGATAAGGTACGGGGGACGGCGCGCATGACAAGAGGCTCCGGGGGGGGAATGGTCAGGCCCCGGGTCAGGAGGGCACGGCGGTTCCCGAAGGCCCTGGCGCAGGGAATTGCCGTGGCGGGGCACGAGTCTACTCGGCCATGAACTGGAAGATGGTGGTCGAGGCGTATGTCTGTCCCGGCAGCAGGGTGGTGCTCGGGAAATTGGGCTTGTTGGGGGAGTCGGGATAGTGCTGCGTTTCAAGGCAGAAGGCGGCGTACTTGTTGTGAACCTGGCCCTTCTTGCCCTTGAGTTCCCTGAAATGGTTGGAGGTGTAAAGCTGCACACCCGGCTCGGTGGTGAGGACTTCCATGACCCGGCCGGACTTGGGGTCCTTGACGCGGGCGGCGAGGGCGAGCTTTCCGCCGCCGCTGTCGAGCACATAGTTGTGGTCGTAGCCGCCGATGTCCACCTGGGCGATGCGGGCGCCGATGGGGGTGGGGCGGGTGAAATCAAGGGGGGTGCCGGCGACGGGTCGGATTTCACCGGTTGGGATCAGGGCCTTGTCGCCGGGCGTGTAATTGCCGGCGTTGATGGTGAGGATGTGATCGAGGATGTCGCCGTGGCCGGCCAGGTTGAAGTAGGCGTGGTTTGTCAGGTTCACCACGGTGGGCTTGTCAGTGGTGGCCTTGTAGTCGAGGCGCAGGGCGTTGTCGTTGGTCAGGGTGTAGGTCGCGGTGGCGGTGAGATTGCCCGGGTAGCCTTCCTCGCCGTCGGCGGAGTGGTAGGTGAATGTGACCGAGAGGCTCTCGGGGGTCTGGGCATGGTGGGCCTTCCAGACCACCGAGGCGAATCCCTTGCGCCCGCCGTGGATGTGATGGGGCCCGGCGTTGGGCGTCAGCTTGTACTCCACGCCGTTGAGCGTGAACCTTGCGCCGGCGATGCGGTTGGCGTAGCGGCCGATCACGGTGTTGGTGGAGGAGTTGCGGACAAAGCCTTCCAGGTCGTCGAAGCCGATGACCACGTCGGCCAGTTCGCCCGTCTTGTCGGGCACGTGCAGCTCGGCGATGGCCGCCCCCTGCGTGATCAACCTGGCGGTCATGCCGTTCCTGTTGATCAGCGTGTAAAGCTCGACGGGCGTGCCGTCGGCGGTCTTGCCGAATTCGGATCGTGTGATGCTCATGAGTTTGCCTTCGGGATTCTGAGCGGAGGACCTTTCCGCGCAGGCCGCAAGCAGCAGGGCGAGGACGCAGACGATCAACGCGCGGCGATCAGTGCTGGGCATGGCGGGTCTCCTGGGTCGGGTTTGTTCACAACCTGGGTCATTCTACCGAAGATGGCTGTTCCTTGATATGCTCCGGCGCAGCGAGGAGGTTTGCATGTCGGTCCAGGAGCACCCGCCCGAACTGGTTGCCAAGCGCGGAGGTTTGACGCCGGCCGGCATCGTGCTGCTGGCGGGGACGATCGTGGTGTCGGCCGTAACCGCCGTATCGGCATTCTGGGCATCCTGGCAGCCGGGGGCGAAGGATTGGTGGCCCTTCGTGGTGCTGGCGATCAGCGTGGGGCTGATCATTGCGCTGATCAGCGTGGCGAGGCTGCACGCCTTCGTGGCGCTGGTGCTGGCGGCGTTGTCGGCGGGGTTGATGTCGCGGATCGGCTCGCTGCCGGGGGAGGCCGAGGGCAAGTCGCACTGGCTGCAGTCAATCGAGCTGACCGCAGGCGAACTGGGGCGAATCGCCGGCGGCATCGGCATCGTGATCGCGCTGGCGGCCATCATCGGCATGTGCCTGCTGGAGAGCGGGGCGGCCGACAAGATCGTGCGGCGGTTTCTGGCGGTGTTCGGGGAGAAGCGGGCCGGCCTGGCGTTGCTGATCAGCACCTATATCGTGTCGATTCCGATCTTCTTCGACACGATCTTCATGCTGCTGCTGCCGATCGCCAAGGCCCTGCGCCTGCGCACGGGGAAGGACTACCTGCTCTACCTGATGGCCATTTGCTGTGCCGGGGTGATTACGCATTCGATGGCCATTCCGCATCCCGGGCCGCTGCAGATGGCGATCAACCTGAATGTGGATGCGGGGCTGAGCATCGTCATGGGCCTGATGTCGGGGCTGTTGCCGCTGGCCGCCGGGTGGATGTTCTGCCACTGGATCAATCGGCGGATGGAGGTGCAGATGAGCCAGACGGGGGGCGCGTCGCAGGCGGAACTGGAGCGGGTGATGGACCGGCCGGAATCGGAGCTTCCGTCGCTGGGGATGTCGTTGCTGCCGGTGCTGCTGCCGGTGGTGCTGATCTGGGCGGGGTCGTTCGCCGACACGTTCTGGAAGAAGGAGCACGCCTCGCTGGCCGCGCTGGGAGGGTTCATCGGGAACCGGAACATCGCCCTGATGATCGGCACGGTCCTGTCGGTGTGGATCCTGATGCGGCAGAAGGGGCTCACGCTGGCGAACATCGGGCAGTTGATAGACGGTCCGCTGCAGACGGCGGGGGTGATCATCCTGATCACGGCGGCGGGCGGAGCGTTCGGGCTGATGCTCAAGAACGCGGGCGTGGGGGACGCGATCAAGAACGCCGCCGGCGGCTACGACCTGAACCTGATCGTGCTGTCGTACGTCGTGGCGGTGGTGATCCGGGTGGCGCAGGGATCGGCGACGGTGGCCATGTTGACGACCTCGGCGATGGTGTATCCGCTGATGCAGGCGTCGTCGCTGCCGTATCACCCGGTCTACATCTTCCTGGCGATCGGCTACGGCGCGATGATCTGCTCGTGGATGAACGACTCGGGCTTCTGGGTGATCAGCAAGCTCAGCGGCATGACCGAGAAGCAGACGCTGCGGTCGTGGACGATCCTGGTCACGGTGGTGTCGATCACGGGGCTGTTGACCACGCTGCTCCTGTCGCGACTGCTCCCGATGGTTTCGACGGGCCGGTAGGCGGTCCGCCGCGCGGGGCCTGCCGTCTGCATCCTGGCGGAGTTGCCGATGGCCAATCACCTGGACATTGCCATTGTCGTCGTCTGGAACGTCGGGATCGTGGCGTTCGGTTGCTGGTTTGCGCGGCGGACTCGCGATCCCGATCGGTTCATGGCGGCGGGGCGGGCCATGCCGGGATGGGCGGTCGGGCTGGCGATTTTCGGTTCGTTCGTGTCGAGCATCAGTTTCCTGGCGCAGCCGGGCAAGTCCTTCGAGGGCAACTGGAACAGCTTCGTCTTCGCCATTTCCATGCCGATCGCGGCGTGGATCGCGGTCCGCTGGTTCGTGCCGCTCTATCGCCGCAGCGGCGAGGTGTCGGCCTATCACCACCTGGAGGCGCGCTTTGGTCCCTGGGCCAGGACCTACGCCACGGGCTGCTACCTGCTGCTGCAACTGGCGCGCACCAGCACGGTGATGTACCTGCTGGCCGTGCCGCTGGCGATGCTATTGCCGGGGGATGCATCGAGGCTCGCGCCGGCAGAGTACGAGCGGGCGATCCGGTGGATCATCATTGGTGTCGGCGTATTGATGACGGTCTATCCGCTGATGGGCGGGACCGAGGCGGTGATCTGGACGGGGGTGGTGCAGGCCGTGGTGCTGGTGGCGGGGGCGGTCCTCTGCGCCGCATCGCTGCTGTGGCAGATGCCGGGAGGTCCCGGCCAGGTCCTGGAGACGGCCGCCCGGCATCACAAGTTCAGCCTCGGGGGTTTCGAGCCGTCCTTTGTCACCTCGACGTTCTGGGTGGTTCTGCTCTACGGCATCGCCGAGAACCTGCGGAATTTCGGGGTCACGCAGAGCTATGTGCAGACCTACATCACCGCCCGGTCCGATTCCGCCGCGCGCCGCAGCCTCTGGCTGGCCACAGGGCTGTTCATCCCGCTGGCCGCCCTGTTCTTCTTCACCGGCACGGCCCTGTTCGCGTTCTACAACTCACAGCCCGGCCTGCTACCCGCGGCGGTCGCCGACAAGCCGGATCACGTGCTGCCCTTCTACATCGCCCGGCTCCCGGCCGGACTGAAGGGGCTGATCGTCGCAGCCATCTGCGCCGCGGCCACCGATTCCAACTTCAACTCGATGGCCACCCTGACCCTCACAGACATCTACAAGCGCTACCTTCGTCCGCATGCCGGCGACCGGGAATCGATGTGGGTGTTGCGCCTGTCCACGCTGGCCTGCGGACTGCTGTGCACGCTGCTGGCGATTGTCATGATCCAGGTCAGGACGATCCTGGACATCTGGTGGCAGATTGCCGGCGTGCTGGGCGGGGCCATGCTGGGGCTGTTCATGCTGGGGCTGACGTGTCGGCGGGCGCGGGGCGTTCACGCGGCCGCGGCGGTTGTCGCGGGCCTGTGCGTCTTTGCCTGGATGACCCTGTCCCTGGAATCGTTCAGCAGGGGCATGCTCGGCTGGTCCTGGCCGGCGAGCCTGGCATGGCTGCGCTGTCCGCTGCACGGGCTGATGATACCCGTGGCGGGAACGGCGACGATCGTGTTCGTGGGAGCGGTGCTGGCGTGGCTGGATTGGAGAATCGTCGATGGGGCTGGCGGGAACAGGGCGGATGCCGAAATGGCTTCGCAACGTCGTTGACCTGATCTGGCCGGCGCGGTGCGCGGGGTGCGGTGGGCCGGTCGAATCGGAAGGCCCCCTGTGCGGGGCGTGCGACGGCCGGCTGCGCGAATTGGCCGCGGCGCCCCGCTGCGCCCGCTGTGCCGGGCCGCTGGCGCAGGAAGGAGACGGCTGCCCCTGGTGCCGGGGCAAGGGCCTGCCGCATTACGATTGCATCGTCACGCTCTGTGTCTACGACGAGCCGGTGCGGGCGATGATCCACCGGATGAAATACGGCGGGGCGTGGGGCCTGGCCGAGCATCTGGCCGATCTGCTCTGGGAGCGGTCGCGGACGCGGGAACTGCTGGCGGGGGCCGATGCGCTGGTGCCGGTGCCGCTGCACTTCTGGCGGCAGTTTCGTCGCGGTTATAACCAGGCCGAGGTCCTGGCCCGGCGGCTGGCTCACCGGAGCGGCCGGCCCTGCCTGCGTGCGGTGGCGCGCATCCGTCACACCGAGTCGCAGGTTCAGTTGCATTCGCAGCAGGCGCGGCGGCAGAACGTCCGGGGGGCGTTCGCCCTGAGGCGTTCGGGGAGTGTGCGGGATCGGCGCATCGTGGTCATCGACGACCTGACCACCACGGGTGCGACGCTGGTGGAGGTGGCGCGGGCGCTGAAGTCGGGCGGGCCTGCCGGTCTTTGCGCCCTGACGGTTGCGGCGGCCGATCCTAGGGGAAGGGATTTCCGCGCGGTATGATGGCCCGATCTAACAAATGTCCGCCATCTGGTGTATACAGGTCCAGAGAGGCCTTTTACTTCAAGGATATACGATGCTTCAACACACACCGTTTTCGCGCAGGCAGTTCATCGGTTCGGTGGCGGTCGGGGCGGCCGCCCTGGCGTTGCCCCGTCAGCTTTTGGCCGCCGGGGGCAAGCCCATCCCCATCGCGGTGCAGCTCTACTCCATTCGCGACGTTGTGGGCAAGGACATGGACGCGGCCCTGGAGGCCGTTGCCACGATGGGTTTTGAGGGTGTCGAGTTTGCCGGCTATGCCAAGTACAGCGGCAAGGCCAAGGAACTGCGGGCCAAGCTGGACAGCCTTGGGCTGAAGGTGGCCGGGACCCACATCGGCACCAACACGCTGCGGGGCGACGCTCTGAAGAGCACGATCGAGTTCCACCAGACCATCGGTTGCAAGTTCCTGATCGTCCCCGGCGACGGCGACTTCACTCATCCGGAAAAGTCCAAGGCTCTGGCCGAAACGTTCAACAAGGCCACGGAAATCCTCAAGCCCCTGGGCATGGCCACCGGCTATCACAACCACACCGGCGAATTCAAGAAAGAGGGCGACAAGACCTACTGGGAGCTGTTCGCCGAGCGAACCAGCCAGGATGTCGTGCTCCAGCAGGACTGCGGTTGGACCGCGGCCGCCGGCCTCGATCCGATCGCGATGATGAAGAAGTACCCCGGCCGCTACAAGACCACCCATTTCAAGCCCAACGTGAACAAGGGCGACGCCGGCAAGAAGGACTTCCTGGGCCAGGATTCGGTGGACTGGAAGGCCGTTTACACCGCCTGCCAGGAGATCGGCGGGACCGAGTGGGTGATCATCGAGCAGGAACGTTACCCCGACGGCAAGTCGCCGGTCGAATGCACGAAGATTTCGCTGGACGGCTTCAAGAAACTGATCGCCTGACAGCGGGGGCATCATCTGCCCGGAATGACCGCGCCGCCCGGTGGGCGGCGTTTTTTTTCGCCCGGGGTGTGATCGGTCCGGACGGGCTGGCGACAACGTGTGCTATCGTCTTTTGAAGAAGTCGAGGGCGCGTTTCCGCGCCTCGGCATGGTCGAGCATAGGTGCGGGGTAATCGACGCCGATCCGGCACCCCACCTGCTGCTGCATCGACCGGTTCATCAGGTGCGGCTCATGGATGAACTCATCGGGCACGGGGGCAAGTTCCGGGCACCAGCGGCGAATGTACTTGCCTCCAGGATCGCAGGTCCTGCTCTGTCGCGCGGGGTTGAAGATTCGGAAATAGGGCTGGGCGTCGGTGCCGCAGCCGGCCACCCATTGCCAGTTGCCGTTGTTCTGTGCCGTTTCGCCGTCGATCAGGCTGCGCATGAACCAGCGTTCGCCCCGGCGGTAGTCGATCAGCAGGTCCTTGGTCAGGAACATGGCCGTGATCATCCGCACGCGGTTGTGCATCCAGCCGGTGCGGGCCAGTTGTCGCATCCCGGCATCGACGATGGGGAACCCGGTGGTTCCCTCCTGCCAGCGGAGCAGACCGTCGGCGTTCGCGGGAAACGAGTATCGTCGCCAGGGGCGCTTGAAGGGCTGGGTGGCAACCTCCGGGAAGTTGAAGAGAATCTGCTGGAAGAAGTCGCGCCAGGCCAATTCGCCGAGCCACGCCTGGGCTCCCGCGGTGAAGGCCGGATCGTTCTTGCCGGCCTGCAGCACCGCATGAGCGCATTGCCGCGGCGAGAGCGTTCCATGGCGCAGGTGGGGGCTCAGGCGGCTGGTGCCGTCCTCGATCGCGGGCAGATTCCGCGTCTGCGGATAGGTCCGCAGCGCCCCGGAGCAGAACGCCCGGAGCAGTTCCTGACCGGCCGACTCGCCGGCGGGGATGTCGATGTTCACGTCTGCGTCAAAGCCAAGCAATTGTGCCGTCGGCAGTTCCAGCGACCCGGCTCGCGCCAACCCGGCGGCGAAACTCAGGTTCGGTCGGCTGAGCGGCGCCGGTCCCAGCGGCCCGGTCTGGGCCAGTCGCTTGTTCCAGGCGTTGCGGTAGGGGGTGTAGACGGTGAGCGGTTCGGAGCGGCTGGCCGAAAGGATTTCGCGCTCCTCAAACAGCACCTGGTCCTTGAAGCCTCGGACCTGGATGCCTGCCTTTTCGAGCATCTTCTCCACGTGCCGGTCTCGTTTGAGCGCAGCGGGGGCGTAATCCTTGTTGTAATACACGCGGGAGGCGCCGGTCGCCTGCGCGATCCGCTCCAGTTCCGCCGCGGGCCGGCCGTGGGCCAGGATCAGGTCTCCTCCCCTTGCGCGCAGATCATTGCGCAGATGTCGAAGGCAGTCGAGCATGAAGGCCACGATCGGCGCGCCGGTGTCCGGGTGTTTGAGAATGTCGTCGTCGAAGATGAACAGGGGAACAATTCCCCGGGTGCTGTCGCGGCAGGCATGCCAAAGGGCGGTGTTGTCGAGCAGGCGCAGGTCGCGACGAAACCAGTGGATGATGCACATGGCCGAATCATAGCGAGCCCGCGTCGCGTCGAGGGAGTGCTCCGTCGCCGAGTCTTGCCGTTGCTTTTGATCTCTGCTAATTAAGATCGGGAGGAGTCGCAGTGATCCAGTCACATACGGGCAGCGCCGCTCTGCGAACGTTCCAGCCCTGGCTGGTGCGGTCGGCCATTGCGGTCATTGCCGTATTGCTGATCGCGATGATCTGGCTGATCTGGTATTCCTCGTTCAGGCGGGGTCCGGCCAACGCCCGGCTCACGTTCCAGGGCGATGCCACGCTGGAAGGGGCGGTGGTGGTGATCCGGGGCGACCACCTGTCCGATCCGATCACCGCCGCCTTCACCGGCGAGCGCCGATACACGCTCAAGTTCTGGCTGCCCCCGGGGATTTACGAGTATGCCATCAAGCGGGGCGACAAGGTGCTGATCGAACGCCCCGTGGAGCTGCGATCCGGCCGCGAACTGCCGATCTCCTTCCAGGTGGAGAGGCCGACGACCGGCTTGTCGCCATGATCGGCGCTCTGGGCATGGCGGCCGTTGTCGGTACAATCGGGCACCCTTGCCGCGGTCGGCATGTGCAAACGATATCTTCGGCCTCTATTCGAGTGGAGGAACCATGTTCCGGTCATCGATGCTCGTGTCGTGCTGCCTGGCGATGCTGCTGGTCCTGGGCTGCGAGAAGAAGGAATCGTCATCCAGCGGCGGCGGTCCAGGCGAGAAGAAATACCGCATCGCCGTGATTCCCAAGGGCACGACGCACGTGTTCTGGAAATCGGTCGAGGCCGGCGCCAAACAGGCCGGCGCGGAACTCGGCGTGGACGTGATCTGGAAGGGACCGCTGACCGAGAACGATGCGTCGCAGCAGATCGGGCTGGTGGAACAGTTCACCTCCGAGGGTGTTTCGGGCATCGTGGTGGCGCCGCTGGACGCCAACCAGTTGCGCCGGCCCATCCAGGCGGCGATGGCCAGGAAGATTCCCGTGGTGATCTTTGACTCGGCCCTCAACGGCGAGGCGGGCAAGGATTTCGTCAGTTTTGTCGCCACCGACAACACCAGGGGCGGCAAGCTGGGCGGCGAGGAACTGGTCCGCCTGCTGGGCGGCAAGGGCAAGGTCGTGTTGCTGCGTTACAACGTGGGATCGGCCAGCACCGAACAGCGGGAGAAGGGTTTCCTGGACGTGATGGCCGGCAGCCCGGGAATCACGCTGATCGAGAAGGATCGCTACGGGGGTGCGACGGTGGGCGAGGCGCAGAAGAACGCCGAGAACCTCCTGGACAAGCTGAAGGAAACCGACGGCATCTTCTGCCCGAACGAATCCAGCACGCTGGGCATGCTGAACGTTCTGAAGGCCAACGGTCTTGCCGGCAAGAAGAAGTTTGTCGGGTTTGACGGCACGCCGGCGCTGATCTCGGCGCTGAAGGCCGGCGAGATCCAGGCGCTGGTGGTGCAGAATCCGGTGAAGATGGGATACGAGGGCGTGAAGACGATGGCGGCATATCTCCAGGGCAAGGAGGTTCCGCCGTCGGTGGACACGGGTTGCAAGCTGGTGACCCTGGAGAACCTGGAGACGCCCGAGGTCAAGGCCATGCTGGGGCAGTAGGACTCAGGTGCCGCAATGACGCAGACGTCCGCAACGCCGCGGCTGCGAATGGCCGGCGTTCACAAGCGATTTGGCGCCACCATCGCCCTGGCGGGGGTGGATCTGGAGGTCTATTCCGGCGAGGTCTTGGCGCTGGTGGGCGAGAACGGCGCCGGCAAGAGCACGCTGATGAAGGTTCTGTCGGGCGCCCACGAGGCGGACGAGGGGCAGATGTGGCTGGACGGGCAGCCATACCGACCGCGCAACCCGCTGGATGCGCGGCGCGCGGGGGTGGCAATGATCTACCAGGAACTGTCCCTGGCGCGGCACCTGTCGGTGATGGAGAACATTCTCCTTGGGGTGGAGCCGCGCATCGGTCCGTGGATCAACTGGCGGCAGGTCAGGCGGATTGCGCAGGATGCGATGGAGCAGGTGGGCCGGCCGGACATTCCCATCACCGCCCCGGTGGGGGAACTTTCGATCGCCGAGCAGCAACTGGTGGAGATTGCGCGGGCGGTGGCCGTCGGTTGCCGCGTGCTGGTGCTGGATGAACCGACGAGCAGCCTGACATTGCGGGACACGCGGAACCTGTTTGCCCTTGTTCGACGGCTCCGGTCGCAGGGGCACGCGGTGGTGTACATTTCGCATTTCCTGGAGGAGGTCAAGGAACTGACGGACCGGTTCACGGTTCTGCGGGATGGTCAGTCCGTCGGCGGCGGCGTCACGGCGGAGGCTTCGACCGATCAGATCATTGCCCTGATGGTGGGCCGGCAGGTCAGCGACCTGTACCCGCGTTCGGCCCGTCGGCCGGGCGAGGCGATCCTGGAGATCGAGAACCTCGCGGGGCTGAAAAAGCCGCTCTCGGCGAGTCTGACACTGCGTCGCGGCGAAGTGCTGGGGATCGCGGGGCTTGTGGGGGCGGGACGGACGGAGTTTCTGCGGGCATTGTTCGGGCTGGATCGGGTGCGCAGCGGGCGGGTCAGGCTGGGGACGGCGCACGGGCCGGCGTCGCCCGCGGCGCGCTGGGGGCAGGGCATGGGGATTGTTTCGGAAGACCGCAAGACCGAAGGACTGGCGCTGGGTCTCTCGATCGCCGACAACATCACCCTTTCGCGGTTGCCGCCGTTGTTGACGCCGGCCGGGCAGGCCCGGCAGTGCCGGCCCTGGATAGACAAGTTCCCCATCAAGTGCCGCAGTCCCCACCAGCCGCTGGCCGACCTGTCCGGCGGAAACCAGCAGAAGGTGGCCATCGCGCGGCTGCTGAATCACGACGTGGACGTGCTGCTGCTCGACGAGCCCACGCGCGGCATCGACGTGGGATCCAAGGCCCAGATTTACAGGATCATCGACGAGCTGGCCTGTCGGGGGAAGGCGGTGCTGATGGTCTCGAGCTATCTGCCGGAGCTGATGGGCGTCTGCGACCGCATCGCGGTGATGTGCCGCGGCGTGCTGGGTCCGGCCCGGCCCGTGGAGGAGATTGACGAGCACCAGATCATGCTGGACGCCACCGGGGCGACCGAGTCGGCGACCGCGGAGAGTTCTTCATGAGTACGATCGGCCCTGAACAAAGCATCACCGCGGCCCCGAACTGGCGCAACCTGGCGGCCAGGCTCGGACCGCTCATCGGCCTGGTGTTTGTTTTTTCCCTGTTTTCGGTCCTGGTGCAGGTGGTTCCCGGCGCACTTCGGTTTGCCACGCCCGACAACATGGAGCTGATGCTGCGCCAGACGGCGGTGGTCGGCATCGCCGCGCTGGGAATGACGATGATCATCATTTCCGGCGGGATCGACCTGTCGGTCGGCTCGTCGATCGCCCTGGGCACCGTCGCGATTGCACTGGTGATGCGAAGCCATGGGGGGCAGGCGCCCTATCTTGCGGCGGCGGCCGGTGTCGGCGCGTCGGCGCTGGCGGGGCTGCTGATCGGCGTGCTGGTGACGGGTCTTCGCCTGCCGCCATTTATCGTCACCCTGGGCATGTGGGGGGCGCTTCGCGGTTTGGCCAAGGGGCTCAGCGGCATGACCCGCGTCTACCCCGCCCCCCTGGAGTCGCCCGACGCCTGGCGCGTGACATGGCTCAGCGGGCTGATTGACACCGTGCCCGAATCCAGTCGCTGGAACATCCTGCCCCCGGGGGTGTGGCTGATGTTGGTGCTGGCCGTCCTGATGGCGGCGGTGCTGCGTTACACGCGGTTCGGTCGCCACGTTTTCGCCATCGGCTCCAATGAACAGACCGCGCGGCTGTGCGGCGTCAGCATCAGCGGCACAAAAATCCTGATCTACCTGTTTGCCGGAATCCTGGTCGGGCTGTCGGCGGTTCTGGAATTTTCCTACACCGGCGCCGGCGATCCGACCGGGCGCATGGGTGCCGAACTGGATGTCATCGCGGCCGTGGTCATTGGCGGGGCCAGTCTCTCCGGCGGTCAGGGTTCCATTTTCGGTTCGCTGGTCGGGGCGCTGATCATGACCATGGTGGCCAACGGCTGCACCAAGCTGGGTCTTCAGAACTGGGTTCAGGAGATCGCCACGGGGGGGATCATCGTCTTTGCCGTCACGCTCGATCGCCTGCGTCAGCGCCGCATCTAAGGGTTGGCGTCAGTGTTAGCGGCATGAGGGGGCGATGTGTGCGCCGCATCAGGATGCGGACGGTTTGCGTCCGATAACTTCATTCTTTTCAGATAGATGCGGGATTTTCTTTGTTTGGCTCTCCGCCGCGTGCTAAGATCAGTTGTCCCAGTGACCATCTGGGATGCTTGCAGGGTTGAGAAATGCGCGGCCTTCGCACTGTAGGTTCTGTCTTTGCGCTGGCCCTATCTGGGCTTGCGCCATGCTGCGCGCTGGCTGCCACGCGGGTCTGGATTCCTCCATTGGGGGGCACGTTTGATCTGTCTTCCAACTGGCAGCCGGCGGGGCTGCCGCAGGCTGACGACCTGGCCCTGTTCGACGCGGGCGGTGCGTATACGGTCAACTTCAAGGCCGATCGCAGAACCGCCCGCCTTCGCATAGGCAACGACAAGGTCACCTTTGATCTGGGCGGTCATCATTTCAGCCTGGCGGATGACACGACGACTTCTCTTGAGATGGGCCTGAAGGCGGGGCAGGTCTCGCGGATGACCCTGCGTGATGGCCGGCTTTCCACCATGCGGGCGGTCGTGGGTCTGGTCAGCGGCAGCGATGCGCACGTTACGGTATCGAGTGGGGGCCTGTGGACCAGTTCGGACATGCTTGCCATCGGCCATGGCGGCGACGGCGGGTTGACCCTTCTGGGCGGCGGCAGGGTACAGAGCGGTTCCGGGCGCGTGGGCTTCCTGTCCGGTTCCACCGCCAACGTGTTGATCACCGGAACAGGCTCCTCCTGGCGCGTTGCCAACGGTTTGCAGATCGGCAGCAATGGCAGTGGGGCGGCCTCGGTCGATATCCATGCGGGCGGTTACCTGCGCGTCGCCGGCGATCTGGAACTTCGATCCACCGGCTCGCTTACGCTCGACGGCGGAACCGTTGCCGTTGGTTCCCTGAAGGGCATCGGCCGGTTGACCTTCAACTCCGGCCGGCTGAGAGTGTTCAATTCCGCGTCGCTTGGTGCCAACAGCCGGCTGGGCACGAGCGTGACGCTGAATGCGGGGCGTCGCCTGGACATCGACCAGGTGGCCAGCATTTCCGCCGGTTCGTCGCTGGTAATCGAGGACGGCGTGTACACGGCCGGGCGGACGGTGAACGCCGGGCGGATTCATTTGGGCGGCCTTGGTTCGGTTCTCAACAGCGGCAGCGTGCTCAACCGCGGCACGATCCTGGGTGCCGGCCGGATTCGCGGCACTCTCGACAACACCAGCACCGCCAAGCTCCTTGTCGAGGCCGACGATCGCATGGTCTTTGACGGTTCCGTCACCAACGGCGGCCGCATCAATCTGGCCGCGGGCGGGGTGCTTCATTTCAAGAAGGCTCTTGCCCAGGGCGGTACCGGGCGGTTCACCGCGGCCGGTGCCGTGTACGCCGGCGAGGGTCTGGACAATGCCGGACTGCTGACGCTTACCGACGGGGCGGCGCTGTACGGCGACTTGCGCAATCTTGCCGGCGGGCGGGTTTCGGCCAGCGGCAGCGTGCTGATCGGCGGCGACTGCGACCACGACGGGACCAACTTTTCCGTGGCCGGCGGTGGTCTGGCCCGGTTCCTGGGATCGGTCAGCGGATCGGGCGATTTCCTGGGTCCGGGCGATGTTTCGTTCGCGACACTGTATTCCCCGGGCGACAGTCCCGACGACATCCGTTTCAATGGCAATGTCAGCTTCGATCCGGGCGCCCGTCTCCTGATGGAGATTGCCGGCACGATTCCCGGCAGCCAGCATGATCGCCTGACGGTGGCCAGGCAGATTACGCTGGGTCCGGTCGATGTGGTCTTTCAGCCGGGTTACGTCCCCAGGCACGGGGATCAGTTCACCCTCGTGAGTGCGGGGCAGGTCATCTACGGTCCGGGTTTCCGGGTGAATCTGCCGGCCCTGCCGCCGGGGATGGACGTGGAAGTGTCCGCGGGCCCGCGCTCGCTGGTCCTGACAACGATCATTCCCGAGCCGTCCGCGGCGGGACTTGTCCTGTGCGCCTGGGGGCTTATGCTATCCCGCCGTCGCCGGGCCTGAAAGCCGGCTCGTTTCCTGGAGACACAGCGCTGAAAATCGGTTGTGTATTGCGCTCCCGCTGCGGCCACCGCCATGAGCATCCTGAAACCCACCGTTCTTGTCACCGAAGGTTCCGATCCCCGGCCGCTGGCGTGGCTGCGGGAGCAGGCCGACGTGCTTGAATGTCCGCCCGATTCGCCCGACTTTGATCGCCACCTTGCCTTGGCCGACGGCATGGTGATCCGCACCTATACACGCGTGAACGACGCCCTGCTGGCCAAGGCTCCGAGGCTGAGGGTGGTGGGCCGGGGCGGCGTGGGCATCGACAACATCGACGTGGCGGCCTGCCGGCGTCGGGGAGTGGAGGTGGTGTACACGCCCGATGCCAACACGCTTGCCGTGGGCGATTTTGTTTTCGGGTACATGCTCCAGCTTCTGCGGCCCTGGTGTTTTTTCAAGGAGCGGGCGTACTCGCCCAGGGAGTTCAAGGCGGTTCGCGAAAAGAATCGCGGCCGCCAGCTCAACGAGCTGACCCTGGGCATTCTGGGCATGGGCCGTGTCGGTCGGCGGGTCGGCCACATCGGCGCCCTGGGCTTTGGCATGCGCGTGATCTACAACGACCTGCTGGACGTGCAAAGTCAGCTGGATTTTCCCGCGATGGCGGTTGACAAGCCCACGCTGTATCGCCAGGCCGACGTGTTGACGATTCACGTTGACATGCGGCCGGGGAATGAGAATCTGGTGGGCGCGGCCCAGATTGCCCTGATGAAGCCCACGGCGATTCTCATCAATGCCGCCCGCGGCGAGGTTCTGGACGCCCATGCGCTGGCGGCGGCCATCCGCGAAAAGCGATTGTTCGGCGCGGCCATTGATGTCTATGCGCCCGAGCCTCCGCCGGCGGATTTCCCGTTGCTGGGTTTCGACAACGTCCTGCTGACGCCGCACATGGCCTCGCGCACGGGGACCGCCACGGAGAACATGAGCTGGGTGGTGCGCGACGTGATGGCGGTTCTGGAAGGGCGAAAGCCGGCGTATCCGGCGCCATGACTCCCGGGCGATGGCGCCCATCGCCGTCGTTTCCGCGCCGGCGTCTTGTGCGTATACTCTCTGCATTCATTGACCGTGGGTGCCCGCATGGCCGAAAACCGAGGCATCTGCCTGGAGATTGGCGATTCGGCCGGACAGGTAGTTCGCCGGACCTTTGAGAGCCAGGCTCTGTGCGTGGGCCGCAGCCCCGAATCGCAGATTCACCTCGATCGCGGCACGGTTTCCCGCCGCCATGCCGAGTTTCTGCGCGATCCGTTCCACCGCTGGTGGGTGCGCGACCTGGGCAGCCGCAACGGCACGCGCGTCAACGGCCAGCTCGTTCACGAATCGGTGATCCACCCCGGCGATGTCGTTGGCATCGGCGAGTTCAACCTCCGTGTCGTCCGGCTGGACGACACGGGGACCGCCTCCATCGACGCCCTCCTGCAGACGCATTCAACGGCCGTCGTCGTGGAGGAAAAGCAGGAGTCGATCAGTTCGCTCCGCGAGCACGAGCAGCCGCGCATCGCGGCGATTCACATCACGGTGCTCAGCGAGTTCGGCCGGGAACTGGCCCAGACGGAGGACCCCCAGGAGCGCCTGCGGAGTCTCTGCCGGCTGATGATTCGCCCGGAATTCCGCGGGCGATGCGCCATGGTCATCCGCATCATGCGGCAAGACGTTGGCGAGGGGCCGCACATGCTCTGCCCCGTGGAGACCTGTTCGCAATGGCAGGGATGGACGCCGTACATTTCGCGTTCGCTGCTGCGGGCCATTGCCCAGAAGGACGAGCCGCTGATGGCCAGCAACGCCGACTCGTTCGTCGGCAGGATGGCCGAGATTTCCCTGTCCCCGGACGTGATGCCGATTGCGGCGGTGGCCTGTCCGATCCGCTCGGATGAGTCGCACATTGACGCCCTGTACGTCATCCTGCCGCCGGAGTTTGGAACCGGGGAATGGCTGGCCCTGGCGGCGCTGGCGACCAAGGCGTACCAGCAGGCCGAATCCGTGTGGGCGGCTCGGCATCAGCGCGAGATTCACGCGGCGGTGGAGCGTGAACTGGAGCAGGCCCGGCAGATCCAGACGCGCCTGCTTCCCCGCAGGCTGGACATGCCGGGGCTGGATCTGGCGATCGGCTTTCTCCCCTGCCGCTGGGTGGGCGGGGACTTCGCCGACGCGGTGCCTGCGCCCGATGGCCGGGTGCTCCTGGTCATCGCGGATGTCTGCGGCAAGGGGCTGCCCGCGGCGCTGGTCGCATCGAGTATTCATGCGACGATCCGCGTCGTCATCCGCGCCGGCATGTCGCTGCCCGAGATGATGCGCAACGTGGGCCGGCACCTGCTGGAGTACCACACCCAGCAGTCCTTCGTGACCATGGTCTGCGTCCTGATCGACCCGGCGACCGGCCAGGTCGAGTGCGTCAATGCGGGGCATCCGCCGGCGCTGTTGATCGGCGCCGACGGGCAGGTCGTCGCGCTGCAAAGCGCGGCCAACCTGCCCCTGGGGCTCGTGGACGAGCCGCTGGAATCGCAGCGACACCAGGTTCAGCCGGGGCAGTTGCTGACGCTGTATACAGACGGGCTGAGCGAACTGGCATGTTCCGACGGACGGCAACTGGGCTCGGAGGAACTGATCCGCCGGTTGCAGTCGCTGTACCAGGCCAACGCGACGGCGTCCGCGCAGCAGCTTGGCCAGAAGGTGACCGCCATGCTGGACCAGTTGCAGGGATCGTCACTTTCGCAGGACGACCGCACGTTTCTGCTGGCCCGGCGCGTTCCGTGACGGAGGGGAGGATCGATTTCCCGGAGGACGCCGTTCCTGTCGATCGACAGCGACGCCAAAATCGACATCCTAAACAGCAAAAAGCGAAAAGACCTGCGGGTGGCGTGGTATGGAAGCCCACGGAAACAGGCGGCGATCGGCGGCACTTGCGACTGCGGACTACTTATCCGCGTAAGGTCCCACCTTGGCCGCCTCGTAGATCATGTTCAGCACCTTCACGATCTTGATCGATTCCTCGGCATCCACCAGGGGCTTGCGCCCCTCCTTGATGGCCAGCGCGAAATCCTTGATGTTCCGGTAGTGGTTTTCCTCGGAAAGTGCCAGGGGCTTGGCCGCCCGCGCGCTGTCATCCTGCACCGCCGGCAGCACCCTCAGGTCGGGGGCGTTTACGGGCTTGACGGTCTTGAAGTAGACCAGGTCGTCGCCCTGGAACGCAACCGATCCTTCCGTGCCGCACACCATGACGCGCTGGGGCATGCCCTCGTAGGCCAGCGTGGTGCCCGTGATGGTTGCCAGCACGTCGCCCTTGAGCTTGACGGTCGCCGCCGCCAGCGTTTCGGCCTCGATCTTCCGCAGGTAGCCCGGATAGCAGACGGCGGACACGACGCTTTCGACATCTCCGGCCAGCCAGGTCATCCGGTCGATCATGTGCGGGGCCTGGTTGGAGAGCACGCCGCCGTCCATGTCCCACGTGCCGCGCCAGCCGGCCTGGTCGTAATATGCCTGCGGCCGATACCACGGGGTCTCGCAGTGGGCGTAGATGATCCTGCCAAAGTACCCCTCGTCGATGAGCTTCTTGACCTTCTGGACGGTGGGGACGAATCGCTGCTGGAAGATGCCGCCCAGGACCACGCCGGCCTTCTTCGCGGCGTCGATCGCCTGTTGGGCTCGCTCGATGCGCGTGTCCAGCGGCTTTTCGCAGATCACGTGCTTGCCGGCCTGCGCGATCTGGGCCGAGTGAACACCGTGGAGTCCGCCCAGGGTGCAGACCGTGACGGCGTCCACGTCCTTGAGCTTGAGCAAGTCATCCAGGCTCGGCGTCATGGTGATGCCCCACTTTTCGCCGAACGTCTTGCGCCGTTCCGGATGCGGCTCGCCGCCGGCGACCAGCCTGGCAATGCCCTCCTGCTCCAGACGCGCAATGGCCTTGGCGTGAATCTCGGCGATGCCGCCACAACCCAGAATCGCGAAGCGCAACATGATGGATCGACCCTTTCTCCGGCTCGAAAACCGCCGGCGATGACTTTCGAGCGATGTTACTGAAACCCGGCACGCTCGACCAGTGGGTCGCGTCGCGCGGCTGGAACGGGGCGCTTTTTCTGCTCCCGCCAACCGGATACGCTATGACATGGCTTTGCAGGAGATGAATCACGCATGGAGACCTCGACTCGCCCCGCGCCAGCCGCGGATGCCGACCAATTCGCGGGGATCGTTGAATTTGGCCCGGCGTTCCGGCCCAGGCCGGAAATCAGCCACGTGCTGTTCGACTTCGACGGGACGCTGTCGCTGATCCGCCAGGGTTGGCCCGAGGTGATGGTTCCCATGATGGTGGAGATGCTGCCGCGCCGACCGGACGATACGGAGGAGGGGCTGCGGCGCATGGTTTTCGAGGACATCATGCGCCTCAACGGCAAGCAGACGATTTACCAGATGATCCAGCTGGCCGAACGCGTGCGCCAGCGGGGCGGCCAACCGCGCGACCCCCTCTGGTACAAGCACGAGTACCTGCGCCGACTCAACTCGCGAATCGCCGACCGCGTCGAGGGGCTTCGCAGCGGGCGGATCAGGCCGGACCAGATGCTGGTTTACGCCGCACGCCCGCTGCTGGAGCACCTGCTTTCGCTGGGACTGACGCTCTACCTGGCCAGCGGGACCGACGAGCCGTTCGTCAAGCAGGAGGCCCAGTTGCTGGACATATCCCGCTATTTCGGCGGGCGGATTTACGGCGCGCTGGACAACTACCAGAGCTTCTCGAAGAAGATCGTCATCGACCGCATCCTCGGCGAGAACCGGATACCCGGGCATCGCCTGCTGGCGTTTGGCGATGGGTATGTGGAGATCGAGAACACCAAGGCCGTGGGAGGGTTGGCCGTGGCGGTGGCCAGCGATGAGGCCAACAACGGCTCGGGGCGGATGGATGAATGGAAACGTCAGCGTTTGCTGGGTGTGGGCGCGGACGTGGTGATCCCGGACTTTCGGGACGCGATCCGGCTGGTGGATATCGTGCTGGGCCGTGCGAAAGGGTGAGGATATGAGCTTCACGCCGATCGACCTCAAACAGATCCGCGTGCTGCCGCTGGAGCGGCGGCGCAGCCTGACGAGCGTCGAGCAGATCCTGGTCGATCCCGACAGCGCGCCGCGTTCGCCGAGTCCGGCGCTTGAGAAGCAGGTGGAGGAGGCGGCTTGCTGCGTGCTGGATGCCCGGCGGCGCGGGGCGTCGGTCATGCTGATCTACGGCGCCCATCTGCTGCGCAACGGCGCGGCCCTGATTCTCGACCGCATGATGGGCAATGGCTGGATCACGCACCTGGCCACCAACGGCGCGGGGACCATCCACGACTGGGAATACGCCTGGCTGGGTCGATCCACCGAAAGTGTCCGCGAAAACGTCGCCACGGGGACATTCGGCACCTGGGATGAAACCGGGCGCTGCATCCTGCTGGCCCTGCTCGCCGCGGGCATCCGCGGCGAGGGCTACGGCCAAGCGCTGGGGCGGTTCATCGCCGAGGACGGCGTGGAACTGCCTGCGCCCAGGTCGTTGGAGGATCAGATTCGAGCCGAACCCGGCCACCCGCTCTCCGCGGCCCGCGCCGAACTGCTGTGCGCGATCAGGGAGCACGGCCTGTCGGAAGGGCGTCACGCGGTCATCCACCGCTGGAAACACGCCTCGATCCTCGCCTCGGCCTTCCGCCACGGCGTGCCGATGACGGTGCATCCCGGCATCGGCTACGACATCATCGCCACTCACCCGATGTTCAACGGGGCGGCCATCGGCCGCGCGGCCCAGCGCGATTTCGAGCTGTTCTGCGCGTCGGTCGAGGGCCTCGACGGCGGCGCGGTCCTGTCGATCGGCTCGGCCATCATGGGCCCGCAGGTGTTTGAGAAGAGCATGAGCTGCGTCAACAACCTGCGTATCCAGGCGGGTCGCACGATCGTCCACGGCCACACGATCTGCGTCGTCGATCTTCAGGACGGCGGCGGATGGGACTGGACGCGCGGCGAGCCGCCCAGGGACAACCCGGCCTACTACCTGCGGTTCTGCAAGAGCTACAGCCGCATGGGCGGCAAGATGCAGTACGTGCAGTGCGACAACGTTACGTTCGTTCATCACCTGTGTCGGCGGCTTTCGCGATCATGAACACGCAGCGGTTTGAGACGATCACCAGCGCCTATCGCCGGCTCCGCGTCGCCGTGCTCGGCGATTTCTGCCTGGATCGCTACCTGGAGATCGACCCGGCCAGACAGGAGACATCGATCGAGACCGGCCTTCCCGTTCACAATGTCGTGAGGGTGCGGGCGCAGCCGGGTGCGGCCGGGACGGTGCTGAACAACCTCGTGGCGCTGGGCGTGGGCACGGTCTACCCGGTGGGCTTCTGCGGCGAGGACGGCGAGGGATTCGAGTTGGCGCGCGGGCTGGCACGGATGAACGGCGTGCGGCTGGATCATTTTATTCGCACGCCGGCCCGGCGGACGTTCACCTATTGCAAGCCGCTGGTCGTGGAGAAGGATGCGCCGCCGCGCGAACTGAGCCGGCTGGATTCCAAGAACTGGACGCCCACGCCTCCCGAGGTGGAGGCGCAGGTCATCGCCGCACTGCGGGCACTGGAAGCGAATGTGGACGCAATCATCATCATGGACCAGGTCGATCTGGCCGAAACCGGCGTCGTGACCGGCGCCGTCCTGGGCGAGATCGCCGCCATGGCGGGGCGGCGGCCGGAACTGCTGATCCTGGCCGACAGCCGCCGCGGGCTGGCGGGCTATCCGCCGGTGAGCCTGAAGATGAACCGCGTGGAACTGGGGATGCTGCTGTCGGCCGCCCCGCCTGAGGGAATAGACCAGGTCAAGGTCGCGGCGGCGAAGCTGGCCCGGCGGCGAGGGCGTCATGTGTTCGTCACTTTGGCCGAGCGGGGGCTGGTCGGCGCCGAGCCCGGCGGGCAAGCCGAGCACCTGCCGGCGTTGCCCGTGCGAGGTCCGATCGACATTGTCGGCGCGGGGGATGCGGTTTCCGCGAATCTGGCGGCGGCGTTGGCCGGGGGGGCGTCGCTGGCCGAGGCGCTGGAACTGGCCAACGCGGCCGCCTCCGTCGTCATTCACCAGCTTGGGACGACTGGCACGGCGACGGTCGATCAACTGCGCCGGCTCCTGCCCGCCTGAAGCGCCATGTGCGTGGCGTTGTGCGGGCGACGGCATGGGGTATAAGTGTGTCAACAGGCACACTTCGCCGGGAGGCAAACATGTCATCGACCGTGGTTCGTGCCGTTGCGATTCTCGTCTGGGTCTTTGCGTGTGTCCGGCCCGGCCTCGCGGCCGATGCGGGGCAGGTCGATCTTCCCGAGGGGGTCCGCGCCGTCTGGGACTTGGACAAGGCCCACCACGAGATGACCCCCACCCGCCAGCGGATCTGCATCAACGGCCTGTGGCGCTGGCAGCCCGCCGAGGGCCAGGAAACGGCACCGCCCGGCGGAAACTGGGGATTCTTCAAGGTCCCCGGCTGCTGGCCGGGAATCAACGATTATCTCCAGCAGGATTGCCAGACGCTCTACGCCCATCCGGCTTGGAAGCAGACGCGGCTGGGCGATGTCGCCGCCGCGTGGTATCAGCGCCGGATCGCCGTTCCCGCGGCGTGGACCGGTCGGCGCATCGTCATCCGCGCCGAGTACGTCAACTCCATCGCCATTGTTTATATCGACTCCACCAAAGCCGGAGAAATCCGCTTTCCGGCCGGCGAACTGGACGTGACCGCGCTGTGCCGTCCCGGCCAGTCGCACCTCCTGAGCCTCCGGGTCCTGGCCCTGCCCCTGAAGGCCACCATGATGTCTTTCAGCGACACGGCGGCCGCCAGGCAGGCCCGCGGCTCGGTGGCCCGCCGCGGGCTCTGCGGCGATGTCTACCTGTTGAGCACACCGGCGGCGGCGCGCATCGAGTCGGTGAGGATCGACACCTCGGTCCGCAGCGGGCAGATCACCATCGCGGCTTGCCTGCGGGACCTGCGGGCCCCCGATCGCTATGCGCTGCGAGCCCAGGTCCGCGAGAAGGGCCGTGCCGTCGCCGAGTGGACCAGCCGGCCCTTCGCCGGCGACTCGCTGCGCGACGGCGCGATCTCGTTCACGCAGGACTGGCGTCCGGAAAGGCTCTGGGACATCCACACGCCCGGGAACCAGTACCAGTTGACCCTCTGGCTGCTTGATTCGACCGGCAAGGTGCTGGATGAAGCGCATCCCGAGACGTTCGCCTTCCGCGAGTTCTGGGTTGAAGGCCGCGATTTTTACCTTAACGGCACGCGGATCTTTCTTTCGGCCCTGCCCCTGGACAACGCGCAGGTGGGCGCCGCCTGGGCGAGCTACGACGGCGCCCGCGAGAGCCTGCTTCGCCTCAAGGGCATCGGGATCAACTTCGTGTACACGCACAATTACGGCTGCGAGCCCGGCACTCACCTGGGTTTCGCCGAGGTGCTGCGCGCCTGCGACGATGTCGGGATGCTCGTGGCCTTCTCGCAGCCCCATTTCGGGCAGTACGACTGGCAGGCGGCCGACGCCGAGCGCACCAACGGCTACGCCGCCCACGCGGCGTTCTACACCTCCGCCGCCGGCAACCATCCCTCGGTCGTCATGTACTCCATGAGCCACAACGCCACCGGGTACGCCGAGGACATGAACCCGGACATGATCGACGGCCTGCCGACCAGCGGCCCGCGCGATTCCTGGGCCGTCAACAACGCCCGCCGCGCCCTCCGCGCCGAGGCGATCGTTCGCGGCCTGGACCCCTCCCGCATTGTCTATCATCATGCCGGTGGAAACATCGGGGCGATGCACACCTCCAATTTCTACACCAACATGGCGCCGATCCAGGAACTGGACGACTGGTTCGAGCACTGGTCCATCGCCGGCGTCAAGCCCCTGTTCACATGCGAGTACATGGTGCCCTGCACCTGGGACTGGACGATGTACCGCGGCTGGTACAAGGGCAAGCGCGAATTCGGCAGCGCCGTCGTTCCCTGGGAGTTCTGCATCGCCGAGTGGAGCGCGCAGTTCCTGGGCGACAACGGCTACCGGGTCAGCGAGGAGGAAAAGGCGAACATCCGCTGGGAGGCCCAGCAGTTCCGCGCCGGGAAACTCTGGCATCGCTGGGATTATCCCCACCGGGTCGGCTCGCGCGTCTTCCAGGCCCAGCACGAGATCATCGGCCGCTACCTGCAAAGCAACTGGCGCGCGTTCCGAACCTGGGGTGTGTCGGCCATTTCCCCCTGGGAGCACCATTTCTTCTGGAGCGTTCGTCCCGGCGCCGACCGCGGCCGCAGGCAGTTGCCCGTCGACTGGGACAACCTCCAGCGCCCCGGCTTCAGCGCCGACTACATCGAGCGACCCTACGACCGCATGGACCTTGGTTACGATCGCGCCGACTGGATTCCCACCGCCGACGGGCGGGCAATCCTCCGCAACAACGGGCCTCTTCTGGGCTACATCGGCGGAAAGCCGGGGGCGTTTACCAGCAAGGACCACAACTTCACCCCCGGCCAGACCGTCGAAAAGCAGTTGATCGTGATCAACAACTCGCGCCGGACCGTCACCTGCGAGTGCCGATGGACCCTTGCCCTGCCCCAGCCGGTGGCCGGCCGGAACAGACTGACCATTCCCACCGGCCAGCAGCAGCGCGTCCCCCTCAAGCTCGAACTGCCGGCGGATCTGCCGCCGGGCCGGTACGAACTGTCGGCGACGTTCGACTTCGACGGCGGGCAGGCGCAGGAAGACTCCTTCACGATTGACGTGCTGGCCCCGGCGCCGCCCATTCGATCCGCCGCGAAGGTTGCTCTGTTTGATCCCCGCGGCCAGACCGGCCGCCTGCTGGACGCGATGGGTCTCCAGGCCCGGCTTGTCGATACCCGGGCCGATCTGGCCGAGTTCGACGTGCTGATCATCGGCAAGGCGGGCCTGACCGTGGACGGTCCGGCCCCCGACATCTCCCGCGTGCGCCAGGGTCTGCGCGTGCTGGTCTTCGAGCAGACGCCCGACGTGCTCGAACGCCGCCTGGGCTTCCGGATCGCCGAGTACGGCCTGCGCCAGGTGTTCGCCCGCGTGCCCGACCATCCGCTGCTGGCGGGGCTCGACGGCGAACATCTTCGTGACTGGCACGGCCAGGCGACCATCCTCCCGCCGCGCCTCAAGTATGAACTGAGCAGGACCTTCAGCGGTGCTCCGGCCGTCAGGTGGTGCGACATCGAGGTGTCCCGCGTGTGGCGCTGCGGCAATCGCGGCAACGTGGCCTCCGTGCTGATCGAAAAACCCTCGCGCGGGGATTTTCTCCCCATCCTCGACGGCGGCTACAGCCTGCAATACAGCCCGCTCATGGAATACCGCGAGGGCAGGGGTTGCATCCTGTTCTGCCAACTGGACCTGACCGCGCGGACCGAGGAAGATCCCGCTGCCCTTCGGATGACGCGGAACATCCTCGCGTATATCACCGACAAAACGCACGCTCAACCGCCCGATCGCCCGGCGCTCTATCTCGGGGCCGACGCGGGCCGGCGGCATCTGGAGTCAACGGGGATTCCCGCGGCTGCGTATCGCGGTGGCCCAGTAGCGCCCGACCAGGTGCTGATCATCGGGACCGGCGCCGATCAGGTTCTGGCCGACAATGCCCCGGCCATCCGGGAGTTCCTTGCTTCCGGTGGTCGGGTTGTCGGGCTGGGGCTGGAGCAGCGACAGGCGAACCTTTTCCTGCCCGGGAGAGTGGAAACCAAACAGGCCGAGCACATTGCCGCCTTCTTCGATCCGCCCGGCATCGGGTCCGTCTTTGCGGGAATCGCTCCGGCCGATGTGCATAACCGCGATCCGCGCGCTGTTCCCCTGGTGGTTTCCGGGGCCGAGGCGCTGGGCAATGGCGTGCTGGCCCGGAGCGGCGGCGTCGTGTTCTTTCAGTTTCCCCCTCACACACTGGCCGACGGAGTGAATTCGGTCACCATGAACATCAAGCGCACCCACCGGCGGACATCCTTTGCGCTGAGCCGCCTGCTGGGCAATCTGGGCGTGCGTCCGTCCACGCCGCTGACGGGCTGGTTGTCGGCGCCCGCTCCTGCGGCGCCGGCCCAGGGCCGCTGGCTCCAGGGTCTGTATCTGGACGTGCCGGAGGAGTGGGACGATCCGTACCGCTTTTTCCGCTGGTGATTCCCGGACCGTTGGCCGCGGCAAGCATCAATCACCCCCGGCATTCCTGGCGACCGACAACCACTTGCACCCTCCAACCCGCCCCGGTAGGTTGCCCTCGTTGGATTGCGTCGTCGGACTCTGGCCGCGGGGACCGCGTTATCGTTTCCAGGAGGCCGCTGGTCGTGCAACCGGTGATTGAACTTTCCGGTCTCAGTGTTCGTTTCGGCAAGCGGCCGATCCTCAAGGGTCTGACCACCACCCTCTCTGCGCGCACGATCGGCCTGCTGGGACCGAACGGTGCCGGCAAATCCACCCTCATCCAGACGTTGTTGGGTTTCTGTCCCGTTTCCGGGGGCACGGCCCGTGTCCTGGGGCATGACATCCGCAGGGACAAGTCGAGTGTTCGAGCCATCGTGGGTTACATGCCTGAAAACGATGCCCTGATCGCCAACATGTCCGCCGTCTCGTTCGTCCGGATGATGGGGGAACTCTCCGGCCTGCCGTCGTCGGCCGCTCTCGAACGAGCCCACGAGGCCTTGTTCTACGTCGGGTTGGGCGAGGCCCGCTACCGTGCCCTGGGTACCTACTCCCTGGGCATGCGACAGCTTGCCAAGCTTGCCCAGGCGATTGTCCACGGCCCCAGGCTGCTGATCCTCGACGAACCCACCAACGGCCTGGACCCCCCGGCGCGTCGGCGCATGATCCGCCTCATCCGCGAAATGCGCGACTCGGGCTGCGTTCACCTGGTCCTTTGTTCCCACCTGCTCCGCGATGTTGAGGAAACCTGCCAGGAGGTCCTCATTCTCAAGGATGGCCAGATCGTTCACCACTGCGACCTGGAGAAAGAACACCAGGCCAACCGGCGTTTTGTTGACCTGGAAGCAGTGGGCAACACCCAGGGGCTGGTCGAGGAACTGGCCGCCCTGGGCTGCGAATGCACGCCCGGCAGTTCCGGACGTTTCCACATGACCGTGCCCGACGGCTTTGAACTTCGTCAACTCTACGGCATTGCCGCTCGCCGCGACCTGCAACTGCGCCGCGTCAGCTATCGCCGGGACACCCTCGAGGACATCTTCCTCAAGGCAATGGAAAACTGACATGGCCGTCTACAAGCGCAACTACGCTCCTTATTCCGGCCGGCTCACTTCCCGGTGGCCGCGTTTCTTCATCCTCACCCGCTACAGCTATGCCCGTCTGTTCCAGTCCCGGTTTCTGATGCTCCTGATCAGCCTCTGTCTGGTCTATCCCCTGGGCTGCATTGCCTTCGTCTACCTCTCGCACAACGCTTCCTTCCTGCGGCTGATCAACTTCCGCGGGACCGAACTGCTCAGCATTGATGGCCGGTTCTTTTATACCTTCTGCGTGGTGCAGGGGAACCTTGCCTGCCTGTTGACGGCGTTCACCGCCCCCGCCCTGGTCTCTCCTGATATTGTCAACGGCGGGATGCAGCTTTATCTGTGCCGACCCTTTTCTCGGGCGGAGTATGTTCTGGGCAAGTTGACGGGCCTGTTCCTCCTGCTCTCGCTGGTCACCTGGGTTCCGGGGCTGTTGATCTTCGTCATCAAGTCGAGTCTCGCGGGTTGGGGATTTGTCCGCGCGATGGACTGGCTGGCCGGGGGGCTTCTGCTGGGGCTGGTCATCTGGGTGCTGCTGCTTTCGTTGACGGCGTTGGCGGTCTCCGCCTGGGTCAAGTGGAAGAACGCGGCCGGCGCCCTGCTGCTGGGCATTTACTACATCGGCGCCGGGTTCGGAACGGCCGTCAACGCCGTCTTCCACACCAACCTCGGCTCGCTGATCAACCTCAACCACGTCATGTATGTCGTCTGGGCCGATCTGCTCCGATACGACAACGGGTCGGAGACCCCCCTGCGCCACGCCTGCGTCGTGCTGGTGCTGGCCTCTGCCTTGTGCCTCTGGCTGCTTTCCCGGCGCGTGCGCGGATTCGAGGTGGTCAAGTGAGCGACGACCGGATCATCTTCGACAACGTCTCCCGCTTTTACGGCGAGGTCCTGGGCGTCAATCGCGTCACCCTTTCGATCCCCCCGGGGATCACCAGCCTCGTTGGTCCCAACGGCTCGGGCAAAACCACCCTCATGAATCTCATGGCCGGGCTCATCCGGCCCACGCGCGGGCGCATCACGATCCTCGGTATTCCGCCCGGGCGCCCCGAGAGGCTGTTTCGACTCCTGGGCTATTCGACCCAGTTTGATTCATTTCCGCGCGGCCTGACGGGTCGCCAGTTCGTGACGACGTTTCTGTCGCTGGCCGGTCTTCCGCGGCGGCAGTGCCGCGAGTTGGCGGATCGTGCCATCGACCGGGTCGGCATGACCGCCGCCGCCGACCGCAGGGTGGCCGCCTACAGCAAGGGGATGCGCCAGCGAATCAAGCTGGCCCAGGCGATTGCGCACGATCCGCGCGTGCTGGTCCTTGACGAGCCGCTCAACGGGCTGGACCCCCTCATCCGCGCCGAGACCATCGCCCTGTTCCGACAATTTGCCGCCGAGGGCCGCCACGTCATCGTTTCCAGCCACGTTCTGCACGAGGTGGACATGATTTCCGACCAGGTGATCCTGCTCAGCGCCGGCTATGTCGTCGGCGAGGGCCAGATCCATGATGTCCGCAGTGAAATCGAGGATCGCCCCATGCAGGTGCTCATCCGCTGCGATCGTCCCGGCGCCCTGGCCTCGCGCGCGTTCCAGGAGGACCATGTCGTCGAGGCCCAGCTTCTTTCCGACGGCGGGGGGGTTCTGATCAAGACACGCGATCCGGTCCGCTTCTACCGGATGATCAACCGGGCGGCCATCGAGGGCGCGATCATTGAGACCATCGCTCCCGCCGACGATGACGTCAATTCCATTTACGGCTACCTCATCGGCGGCGAGGAGTCGTCGCGATGATCGGCCTGACCCTCCGCCAAATCCTGGCTGTCTTCCGCCTTGAGCTGGGCAAGACCTTTCTCGCCCGCCGCGGACTGTGGGTCTATCTCCTGGCTTTCGCGCCGCTGCTGCTTTATGCCGGGCGGGCCGCCTACGTCCCCGCGGAACGCGCCCGCCTGGCCGAGATGGCCCGCAAACGCCCGGTTTCAGGGCTGACGCTGTGGACCATCCGGCCGGGCCTGAGCGCCGACGAGGTTCTGGGCCGCCTGGGCGAGGCTCCCATGCGGCGGGCGTGGACGCGCCGCGCCGAGGACGGACGCCGCGTCGAGCATATGGTCTGGGCTTACACCGATGGCAGAGCCACCTACAGTTTTCGTTTCAGGGATGGCGTTCTCACCGAGGTCAACCGCCACGAGCCCGACAGCATCTGGACCGCTTCGCTGGTCTTCGCCACGCTCTTCCAGACCTACTTCCTTCGCCTGGCCGTCTTCTTCGGCTGCGCCGGCATCTTCATGAATCTTTTCCGCGGGGAGATGCTCGACAAGAGCCTTCACTTCTACCTGCTCACTCCCGTGCGCCGCCCGGTCCTGCTGGCCGGCAAGTACCTGGCCGGCCTCGCCGCAACCACGCTCATCTTCACCGCCAGCACCGCTCTGCAGTTCATGGCCATGCTCTGGCCCTTCGACGGCGCCGCCGTCCGCAGTTTCATGGCCGGTTACGGCTGGTCTCATCTGGCCGCATATCTGGGTGTGACCGCGCTGGCGTGCCTGGGTTACGGAAGCGTCTTCCTGGCGGCGGGGCTGCTGGTCCGCAGCCCCATCATTCCGGCCGCCGCGGTCCTGTTGTGGGAAAGCGCCAACCTGTTTGTGCCCGAGGCGCTTAAGAAGATCAGCCTGATCTTCTATCTCCAGTCGCTCTGCCCGGTGGTGGCCCGGCAGGACTCGGACCTTCCGGTGGCGATCCGGCTGCTGATTGCCGCCGCGACGCCCGCCACGAAGACCGCGGCCATCGCAGGAATACTCGGTTTCACCGCCATCGTGCTGGTCCTGGCCGGCTGGCGGGCCCGGCGGCTGGAGATCAACTACGGAACCGATTGATCAGCCGCCGGCATGCGCAAAAGCTCCCGCGATACTTTCGCATGGCTGACGGCGGGGAATGGGCCGCATGGCCGCTGGATGAGCCGCGCGAAGGCGGACCCGGGCCGGCGCTGAAGATGCGTCAAGCGCGGGCCAGGTCATCCGGCCGTGATATAGCTCTCCAGTTGCTCGATCATCAGGTTCTTCTCGGCCAGAGCTGCGCGCACGACATCGCCGATGGAGATCACGCCCACGATCCTGTCGCCCTCGACGACGGGCAGGTGCCGGATGCGCTTGTGCGTCATCAGCGACATGCACTCCTCCGTGGTGTCGTCGGGGGATATGGTGATCACGTGCGATGTCATCACCTCGCGCACGGGCGTGCCTTTTGGCGGCAACTCGTGCAGCACGACACCGCGCACGCAGTCTCGCTCCGTGCAGATGCCCACCAGTTTGCCCTCCTGCACCACCAGGACCGAGCTGATGCGGTTCTTCTCCATCAGTTGCACGGCGTCGAAAACGCTGGTGCCCGGGGCGACCGACCAGACATCCGGCGCCTTGTCGGCCAGGATGCCCTTGATTAGTCGTCGCACGCCGTGTTTCCAGTCCATTTCATTGCGCCGGCGCAGCAGCTCGCCCACGGTGGCGATGAACGCGCCGGGATCGATCGGCTTCTCCATGATGCGGCTGACGGGCAGCCAAGTCTCGTCAGGTTCCAGGCGGAAGCCCAGTTTCATCTCGTGGCGAATGCCCGTCACCAGCAGCACGGGCATGCTGCGCAGCTCGGGACATTCGGGGATCTTGCGGGCGACCTCGAAACCCTCGGTCTTGGTGGCCATCATCACGTCCAACACCATCAGGTCGGGGTGCTCGCGCCGCGCCAGCTCAAGCCCGGTGGTCCCGTCATTGGCCGAGATGACGTTGTAGCCGTGGGCCTCCAGCAGGTCGGTCGTGGACCGGACGAAATCCTCGTCATCATCCACCAGCAGGATTTTCTCTTTCGCGCTCATGGGACGCTCCTGGTTAGAGAAGACATTTGTTGACGATCAATCGCCGCCGGTTGCCGCCGCGACCGGCGGCCGCGCGGCCGTTTCTTCGCGTTTGCCCGGCTCCGCGGGGGCCTCGACGAATCGCGGCAGCGAAAGCCGGAATTCCGTCCAGTGACCGACTTGGGAATCGACGCCGATCGTTCCGCCGTGCGCCTCGACGATTCGCTTGCAGATGAACAGACCCAGGCCCGTGCCGCGGCGGGCCTTCTTCGAGTCGCCCAGTTCCAGCCGCGAGAATTTCTGGAACAGGTCCGCGCGGCGCTCGGGCGGAATGCCGTCGCCCTCGTTGCGGACGGAAAACTCGGCCCACCGATCCTTCAGCACGCAGCTGAGCGTGATCAGGCCGCCCGCCCGGCCATACTTGACGGCGTTGCTCAGCAGGTTCTCGAAGACTTCGCGCATGTGGTTCAAGTCGGCGTGCAGAAGCACCCTGGGCGGGATCAGGTCCTCCACGCGCTGGTTCTTGGCCGCGATATCGGCCTGTAGCGACTTGAGGATCGGGGCGATGACATCTTCCCGCACCGAGACACGCGTCAGCGACGGCTGCATCTCCCCGCTTTCGATGCGGGCCAGGTTCAGGTAATGGCGGATCATTTCCATCACCCGCTTGAGATTGCCGGAGATGACTTCCAACGCGCCGGTTTGTTTCTCGGTCAGCTCGCCCAGCAGCTTCTGCTGCATCATGTACGTGTAGTTCATGATGGAGGACAGCGGGCTGTTCAGTTCGTGCGACACAAACTGGAGCGTCTCCATGTACTGGGCGTTGATGGCCTTCAGCGATTCGTTGACCTGGCCGAGTTTCTCGTTGGTCTCCTTCAGCTGCGCCTCGCGCTGCAGAAGGCTCGACGCCATGTTGTTGAAGGCCTCGATCAGCCCCGTTGTCTCCGCGCAGCCGCCCTCGTGCGTGACGGGGGTGAACTCGTGGCCGTGCTGCATGCGGTGGGCCGCGTCGGCCAGGTGATGGAGCGGCCTGGCCAGCTTGCGGGCAATGAGCATCGCGATCAGCAGCGCCGCCACCAGCGCCAGGGCGACCAGCGCCGAATACCGGTAGACCATGCTGCGGCTCAGGTCGCGGAAGGGGCGCTCCAGCGTCCCCACGTAGAGCATCCCGATGATGTTGCCGCGGGCATCTCGGACCGGGTCGTAGGCGGTCAGGTACCAGTCGTTGACGACGAATGCCCGGTCCAGCCAGCTGGTTCCGTTGTCCAGGACGCGGTCGGCAACCTCATGGGAAACCCGCGTGCCGATGGCGCGGTTGCCGTTGCTCAGGCGGACGGTCGTGGAAATGCGCGTGTCCCCGAGAAAAACCGTCACCGTTCCCAGCGGCGTGCCCTTGTACGACTCCTGCCCGAACACGATGCTCCTGACGCGGTCTACAAAGGCATGGTTGCGATTCAGCAGCACGCCGGCGTAGATCACGCCGATCGTTCGGCCGTTCTTCTCGACCGGGGCGGCCGCGACCATCGCCATGCCGCGGTCCTCCACGTTCCGCGGACTGGGCCGGGCATGCGGGACCTGCTGGATGGGAAGGTACGCTCGGTCAGCCAGGCCGTCGGCCTCGCGGTTGAGTTCCTCGGCCGAGAGCAGCGTGGTGCCCGAGTTGACGGCTCCGGCCAGCGCCTTGGCGACGATCGGATCGCTGGTGCGGTGATCGCCTGTCCGGTAAGGCGGGCTGGCACGCGCGACCACGCGCCCCTCGGGGTTCACCACGGCGATAAAATCCAGGTTGAAATCCAGCCGCGACCTGCCCAGCAGACCCTGCACCTCTTCCCACGCCGAACGGTCATCCCATTGTTGCGCCTGGCAGGCGTCAACCAGCGGCCCGCGAACCGCGGTCAGCCGGACAATGGTTTCCAGTTCCAGCAGTTGCGACTGGTACACGGCCCAGGCGCCGTTCAGGTCGTAGCGCACGCGGCCCTGGGCCTCTTGCACCATCCGCTGGTTGATGACCCAGATGCCCAGGAAGGCCGCCAGCGCTCCAAACACGAGCACCAGTCCTGCAAACCACTTGAATAGCTTGTACTGAAGCACGGTCCCTTCCGTAAAACTCGCTTTTCACCATTCAATCCGGCGCCGGGCTCTCGGGGGCCGCACGCGACCGCCGGCCAAACCCTAGTGCGTCGAACACGAAACGCACGGGTCGTAGGCCCGCACGAGCATCTCCAGGAGCAGCCGCACGCGGGCCTCGTCCCCATCCAGCACCTGCGGCACCAGCGCCTCGAAATCCTTCTGGATGTTCGCGTGGTTCTGGTTCGTCGGGATGCAGATGTTGGCCGCGGTGCAGACGCCGTTGTCGTCGTAAGTGTACTTGTGGAACAGGATGCCCCGCGGGGCCTCCACCGAGCCGACGCCCGTCCCGGCCCGCGGCTTGACCTTGCAAGGCGGCTCGGGCTTGATCCCGCGGGCAAGCAACCCCTCGATCTGGTCGAGGCCGGCCTCCACCACCTCCACCGCCTCTACCACCTGCGCGATGCTGTTGAAGTACGGATTGCAGCACTGGGGCGTCAGGCCGAGCATCTTCGCGGTCTGCGCCGCCAGCGGGTGGAGGTTGGCGTGGTTGTGCTTGAAGCGGGCCAAGGCCCCGACGGCGTAGGAGTCGCGGTGCCAGCGCGCCCACTTGGCCGTGGACTGGCCGACCAGGAACTCATTGACCACCTGCTCGAAGCGGTCCACCGGCAGCCGTTCGGGCGTGTCCGTGCTGGCGATCATGCCGTGGTAGAACGTGTAGACACCGTCATGCGCTAGGGCGATGTACTCCGTGGGCCGCTCGAAGGCGGGAATCCGCCCGGCCAGGGCGGCCACCGTCTCGGCAATGAGCTTCAGGTCGGGCACGATCTTCTCCAGCCGCTCCTTGAGCGACTTGAGCTCCGCCTCCGTCGGCAGCTTGCCGAAACCGCCGGGACGGAACGAGACCGGGTGAGTCCGCCGGCCGCCCAGCAGTTCCATCCAGTCGTTGCCCAGCCGGTGGGCGCGGATGACCGCCTTGACGACCTCCGGGTGCGAGGCAACCAGGTTCACCACCGAGTTGACGCCGACCAGGTCCGGCGCCACCAGGTATCCCACGTGCAGCACGTGGCTTTCCAGTTGTTCGCCGCCGTAAGCCAGGATGCGCAGGCGATCGGTCTGCTCCGATACCTCGATTCCCATCGCCGCCTCGGTCGCCTTGATGGAGGCCAGCGAATGGGCGAACGAACAGATGCCGCAGACCCGGCAGACCACCGTCTGCACGTCCTGGTATGAACGCCCGCGCAGCATCGCCTCGAAGAAGCGCGGCGCCTCGGGCACCTGCCACTCGGCCTTGAGCACCCGGCCGTCGGCGGCCTCCACGTGGATGTTCCCGTGGCCTTCGATCCGCGTGACGTGATGCACGTCGATGTTCAGTGTTTTCAGCACGTCGGCGCCTCCACGCTGTTAAACAGTTGCATCCGGCTCTTGAGGTCTTCCGGGGTCTTGCCATACCGTGCCATGATGTCCTTCGCGGCGTTCACGTTGGGATCGTCCACGGGGCCCCGGCATCCATAGCACCACGAGCCGCCCGCGGGGCATGGCGCCCCGCAGCCCGCCCGCGTGATGACCCCCAGGCAGACCTCGTTGTATTCAAATCGACAGGCGTTCTCGCGCAGCTTGCACTCGACGCAGACCGGGTACGTCGGTGTTACCGGCGTGGTCCCCGACGCCAGGCAGCGCACGATGTAGCCGAACTCCTCGCTGGACATCGGGCAGCCATGCACCGAAAAGTCCACCTTCACCAGTTCGTGCAGCGCCTTGGTGGAATAGGTGGACAGGTGGGGCATCGCCCCGGCCGGGCCGTAAACACACCGACGCACCTCGTCCATCTCGAAGTTGTTCTTGAGCTTGTTCACGCCGCCCATCGTGGCGCAGGCGCCCAACGCCACCAGCACCTTGGCCCGTTTGCGGATCTCCTTGAGGCGCTGTTCATCCTCCGGCCGCGTGATCGAGCCCTCGACCAGCGCGATGTCATATTCATCGCTCTGATCCGAAATCGCCTCTCTCCATTCGACGGGGGTGACAACCCCCAGCAGGTCCAGGATCTGCTCTTCCATGTTCACGATCTGAAGCTGACACCCTTCGCAGCAGGCGAAGTCGAAGATGGCCAGGCGTGGCTTGGACATTAGATCGCCTCCGGCATGCCGACAATGTCGGCGTAGTTGAAAACGGGCCCGTCCATGCAGGCGTACAGGCCGTTGATCTGGCAGTGTCCGCACTTGCCCACCCCGCACTTCATGCGGCGCTCCAGCGACACCCAGATGTTCTGATCGGGAATCTCCAGGGCATACAGGCTGACGACCACGAACTTGTACATGATCGGCGGCCCGCAGCACACCACCACCGACTTGGCCGGGTCGATCTTCGCCTGCGGAATGAGTTTGGTGATCACCCCCACTTCGCCCCGCCAGCCCACGTCCCCGCGGTCCACCGTTTCCAGGAACTTCACGTCCGGCCGACGCGACCAGTCGTCCAGTTCGTCCAGGAACATCCGCTCAAACGGCGACTTGGTGCCGTAGAGGATGGTCACGGCCCCGTAATCCCCGCGATGATTCAGCACGTAGTGGATGGCGGATCGCAGCGGCGCCAGCCCCAACCCGCCGGCGACAAAGACCACGTCGCGCCCCTTCATGACGCCATCAACGGGAAAATGCGTGCCGAACGGACCGCGAATTCCCAGCTTCTCGCCGGTTCGGCAGGCGTGGATGCCGCTGCTGACCCGGCCGCACCGCCGCACCACCAGTTCGAAATACTCGGTTTCGTCCGGCGAGGATGAAAGCGATATTGGCGCCTCTCCCACCCCCGGAACCGTCACCTCGACGAACTGCCCGGGCATGTGATGCAGCTCCTGGCCGGAATCCAGCCGCATCTGCAGCAGCATCTCCGTGGCCGTCAGCACCGTCTTGGACAGAAGCGTTGCCGGCTGGGGAAGGTACAGATCCGCACCGGTCTCGATCGTTGCTTGAACCGTCATGACACCTCCAGCAGCGCGTTATAGACCTCCACCGGATTGGCGATTCCCGACGTGCAAGCCCCGACGCAGCGCCCGCAGCCGACACATGCGACGAATCCGCACCGTTCAGACAGGTATTTGCCCTTGCGATAGAAGCGGTGGCGGTAACGTTGCTCCCGCTGCTTGCGGAAATTGTGTCCGCCGGCCACTAGGGCAAACTCCGACAGGAGGCAGCCGTCCCATTGCCGACGTCGCGTTCCGCTGTTCAGGTCCCACCCCACATCATCCTGCACGTCGAAGCAGAAGCAGGACGGGCATACCATGACGCAGGACCCGCAGGAGAAACACTGGTCGGCCTTCTGCCGCCAAAGAGGATGGTCATAGGTCCGATCCAGCAGATGCGGCAGTTCACTGGGGACCGTCCCGAGATTCTGTCGCCGCAGCAGTTTCTGCGCGTCCTCCCAGACCTGCTCGCGACGGCCAAGGCTCACCGGATCGGCATCCTCCAACTCCCCGGCCAGTGCCAGCAGGGCGTCGCCGGCAGGTGTCCGGGATTCCACGACGTACGTCTGCCCAACGAGCGTCAGCAGCAGGTCGTATCCCTCCCGCACCGTTGCACTGCCCATACAGGCGGCGAAAACGTTCTCCGATGCGTTCTGCACGTCGCAGGCGACGATCGTGACGTTCTTTCGCCGCTCCAGATAGTGGGCGTCGGGGTTGTCCTGGGTGAAGTAGCGGTCCATCTGGATGATGGCGGCCACGTCATAGGGGTGAACGCCAAAGAGCACCAGGGGCGAGCTGTCGATGACGGGCTGAAATCCCCCTTCACGGGAGTACTTGAGCAGCACCTCGCGGGGCGGCATCAAGTACTTCCTGGGCGGAAGAACAGTAACATCATGGTCCAGCCGCAGTTGCTTCGGCGAGGCTAACGAATCGTAAACGAATCGGCCGTCGCGAGCCTGCGGGCCATACACCTGGTGATGCTGAATCAGTGTCCCAACCCAGTCAGCCAGTCTGGAGACGCCCAGCTTCTTGGTTATCATTGCCGACTCCTGGTTTCTGGTCAGATGCCCTGGCCGGTTCAGGCCATGTTCAGTGATATGTGCTGTACATCGCCAGCATTTCCCTCAAGACATCCCGACGACTGATGATGCCGACGACTTTGCCTTCGCTGACAATGGGAACGCGACGGAAGTTGTTGGATGCCAGGCAGTTGATGACGTCGGCCAGATTGGTGGCCGGCGAGAGGGCAACGACCTGCCGCGTCATGGCCTCCTCCACCGTGGTGTCCGCGGCGTTCCCGCTGAGGGCGAAGTTGATGATGTCGCGCTCAGTCAGCACGCCGATCATAGTGCCTGCGTCATCGACAACCGGCAGGCCGCTGCAATGGTGTCGCAACAGCAGTTTGATGGCGTCGGTCAGCAGCGCCTGTGGCCTGACGGTGACCACCGGATGAGTCATTACCTGTGCGGCGGTGAGGTCCTTCATGGGTGTGACCTCGTTGTTTGGCCCTACCGGTCAGAACCAGCGGGGCATAAGTAAAAGGGGCACCGAGACATATGCATGCGGTCGATTAACCGCTGATTGTTCTCGAGAATGGGATGCGGACGGGATGTGAAGCAAGGCAAGCAGAACCCCCGAGCGGCCGGTACCGCTCCTGCGAATTCAGATTGGATCGCTCGAGCAGCCACCACTCCATTCCTCTCGAATCCCGCGCCTGGGGATTTCTTCGACCACACTGATGGCAATTGCTCTTGAGAGTAGCTGCCAAACAATCTAAGTCCTGTACTACAATTCCGCAAGCAAAATATCTGAGAAATTCAAGCTTTGTTTGATAACAACAAAACAGGACGGGATAGGTCACGGCTTCAGGGGGGTTATGTTACAATCAGGGCATGAGCCCGTTGGAACTTGCCCATCGTATTGATCATACGATTCTCAAGCCCGAGGCCGGCGTGGCCGACGTGCATCGGGTCGTGCACGAAGCGGTGGAATACCAGTGCGCCTCGGTGTGCGTGGCCCCGGTCTTTGTGAACAAGGCGGCCCGCGAACTGATGGGTACGCAGGTGCGGTGTTGCGCGGTGGTGGGGTTTCCGCACGGGACCAACAAGGCGACGGTGAAGGCGATCGAGGCCACAAGCGTTATCAAGGATGGGGCCGACGAGATCGACATCGTGGCTCATCTGCCATATCTGCTGAAAATGGATGTGGATAGCGCCAAGGCCGAACTGAGCGAGATTGTGCGGGCGGCGCGGGCCACGCGACGGGATGTGGTCGTGAAGGTGATCGTGGAGTCGGCCGCGCTGATGAACCTGGGTGCGGATCGCGTGGAAGAAATCCTGGAGGCGGCGTGCCGGGCGGTGAGGGAATCGGGGTGCGATTTCATCAAGACCTCGACGGGGTTCCATCCGGCCGGCGGGGCCACGGTCCAGGCCGTTCGGCTGATGAAGAAACATGGCCAGGGTCTGTTGGTGAAGGCGGCCGGTGGGATTCGCGACTTGAAGACAGCTCAGGCGATGATTGAGGCCGGTGCCGACCGGCTGGGGATGTCGGCCACGGTGCAGGTGCTGGAGGAACTGGCTAGAATGCCGTGAAAAGTGCCATTGCGGATCGTCCCGAAGGATGGGTGCGGTTCGCCGCCTGGGCTTTGTCGCCCCGGCAAGCGGAAAGGACATCGCGCGGCCAACAAGGGGGCCGGTGCCCGCCACCCGCGCGCCGGTGCAGTTGAGGTATATAGCCATGATGCGGGGATTTACGTTTCGCCTGATTGTCCTGATGGTGATGCTGGGATCGTCCGTTCGGGGGGAAGACGCAGCCCAGAAGCCGTACCTGCTTCATTTGAACGGCATCGGCGGCAAGCGATGGTGCGATCTGGCGTTGCTGCGCGGCCTGACGGCCGGAGGGCTCGACGCGACGATGGAGATCTATGACTGGACGGGTGACGATGTGGGGATCAATGCGCTGACGAAAACGGCGCTGCACGAGGCCGAGTCCGCCAAGGTGGCCCGGATGCTGGCCGAGAAGATCCAGTCGCATCCGTCGCGCAGGATCATTCTGACCGGGCACTCGGGGGGCTGCGGGATCGCGGTGTGGGCGCTGGAGCGGTTGCCGGCGGGAATGCAGGTCCAGACCCTGGTGATGTTCGCGCCGGCCTTGTCGCCCGAGTATGACCTGAGCCAGGCGCTGCGGCATGTGAGGGGCAAGGCGTATGTCTTCAGCAGCCCGCTGGACGTGATCGTGCTGGACAGCGGCACGAAGATGTTCGGGACGATCGACGGGCCGAGGGTGGCGGCCGCCGGACTGAACGGGTTTGTCCGGCCGACGGGTGCAGACGCCGAACAGTACGGGAAACTGGTGGCACAACCGTATCGGCGCCAGTGGCTGGAGCAGTACGGCAACGCGGGCCAGCACATCAGTTGCATGGGGGCCGTGTTCGTGCGGGACTATGTGGCGCCGCTGCTGCTGGATTCGATAGCGGAAGGGGCGAGCAGGCCGGCGACACGGCCGGCGGTGTTGCCATGAGATCCACCCGCGGGCAATCGTCGCCGGCGCCGGCCGATCTGAAGATTCATCGGCCGTGGCCGGCGTGGCGGAAGGTTCTTGCGTACCTGGTTCTGTTGCTGCTGGCGGCGGGATCGATCTGGGCGGTCAATCGCCGTGTGGACCTTCTGGCCAACGATCGGGCCGGGGCACCAGGGCGATAGTCCATGTAATCAGTGATATCGAAGTATAAAATGCAAATCCCGGCAGCGCGCCGGCGGGCATGCGATAGGGGATGTCATCCCCGAGGTTGGTCAGGACATAGGCCAGCGGATGCTGGGTCCAGGGGACGGGCAGCCATGGCAGCAGCACGCCATTGAGGACCAGCGGCGGGTGAACGGGAACCAGCCAGGCAACCAGCGATTCGCGGTGCGGTCCGGTCAGCCAGGGCGCCAGCCAGACCGGCCATGCCAGCCAGAGCAGTGCCGCGACAATGACGGTGGCGCCGGCCAGTATCGGGTGAAGGCCCGCCCGCTCCAGCGTCATCGACAGGCCGGCCAGGGCGGCGGCGTAGGCTGCCAGGACGACCAGGCAGGCGAACCAGCCCCGGAAGCCCACCACCCCGTGCATGACGGGGACCAGCAGATACAGACCGACTGCGGCGAGAATCGCCCCACCAGCCAGGGCGCGGCAGCGCCAGTTTGTCTCAGCAAGCACCAGCGGGGGACTCAGCAGGGTGATCACTGCCAGCGCCCCGAAGAAAAGCCCCAGCGTCAGTCCGGCGGCCGCGTGGGAGGCCGCCATCAACGCGGCGGTCAATGCAACGGGAGGAAGGACGGTGCTCACCGCTGCGCTCGGGAGGGAATGTGCGATGGTTCGGTCCATACCTCTTGTGTCGCAGGTGGCGGAACACCGGTGTTCCGCGGTCAGCCCTGCCGCCGCGGCTCTACCGGTTTCTATCCGCCGGCTCGATGATGAGCCAGACCTTTGTCTCCCGCTTGGGCGAAACGTCGGGGTTCACTTCCCATTCCAGGGTCTCATTGCTGCTGCTGCGAAGCTCCGGGACATCGATGACGGTGAACTCGAAATTGACGACGCTGACCAGTTGGCCGGTGACATCGGCCGCATACGTCCCATCCTCGGTGAGCCTGGAACCGGCAAAGACCCAGGTGGTCGCGGGCATTTCCCTTCGCGTCCTGCGGTCGCGCATCAGGCGTGTGGCCGGAAGCGTGACGGATCTCCCCTCCTTCTGGAACTCGGCCGAGATGGCCAGCGCCGGCCCCCTGGGCGGCGCGCGTTTGTCGGGTTCGGGTGAATAGACGGCGTGCTGGCCGGGCTCCAGCCCGAGCATCAGCAGGGCCAGGTGAAGGTGCGAGCCCTTGGCACGCGAGCGCAGCACGGTTTCATGCTCGGCCGTTCCGGCCATGCATACCAGGAATTCCAGCGGATAAGGGGCGTTCACGGCCTCGCACTCCAGGCGAATGCGCCGGTTCTTGACATCTACATCAATGTGGGGCAATTGGGTCGGGAGCGTGGCGGGGCGGGTCGACGGCGCGGTCTCGGCCGCCCGCAGGGCGGGGCAACTCAGCAATACCGTCGCCGTGATGACCGTGATCCATCGCATGGTCGAGTTGTTCCCCGCGAGGAGAGTCTAACGTCGGCGCGGCGGGCGGACATGCGGTGGCAGATATTGCAGCCGATTGGGGGTCACACCAGTCGGCACTACAGGCCGGCCATCATCTCGGCGGCGAAGACCTGCTGCTCGCGGTTGAAGTAAACGGCACCCTCGTACCAACCGGGGGCGGCCAGGCGGCAGCGGAGAACCGTGCAGTGGATCTGCATGAGCTTGCGCTGTGGGGAGGGCAGGTGCAGGATGCCGCCGTGGCTTAACGGCAGGGCGGTGGAGGTCAGGAAGCCAATGGCCTGGGGATTGACATGGCGGGTGTAGAGCAGCCGGGGCTTGGACTCGGGCCGGTCGCTAAACAGTCGCAGGGTGGCCCGCACACGATAGACGGTGCGGGGGAGCTTGTGGCGGTCGATCAGCGGTCTGGGCCCGGCCTCGAGGGCGGAAATCACAAAGTCAACCTCGCGCGGAAAGGGTTCTTCCGCCATTTCCAGGATATGCTCGCCGACCGCATCCACCAGGACCATCGCACCTCCACAGAGTCGTTGCTGAACCAGATGCCCCCCAGCCGAGGAGCCTGCACGCCCGATGATCTACGATACACGGCGGGCTGAAGCAAGTACAATTATAAGGATATTATCAGACTATAGTTGCGATTCATCCGGATGAAAGGATTATCTCTTCGCCCAGGGTCCGCGAAGGTTCGGAGTCTGGGCACGGGCGAGGACGCCCCTGCCACGGGGTCGGTCCCCGCCATCCAGGATGGCCGGGCGCAGTAAGTGCCACGCGCCCGATTTGACAGGGGGCTTGCCAACACGAGGCCGGATCATTACGATCCCCAATTCTGATTTTTCGGGCCTCTGACGGAGTTAGACCATGAAAGCGAAGATTCACCCCAGCTATAAGACCTGCACGGTGCGCTGCGCCTGTGGGAACACCTTTACCACCCGCAGCACGGCCGAGAAGATCGCGGTGGATATCTGCGCGGCCTGCCATCCGTTCTTCACGGGCAAGCAGAAGTTCGTGGATACCGCCGGTCGCGTGGAGCGGTTCAGCAAGAAGTTCGGCGGAACCTACAGCTTCCAGAAGACGACCCCCGTCAAGCCCGCGGGCGCCCCGGCCAAGTAGGGCCTGGTCCGTGTTCCGGCATCCGGCGCCGCCGTGCCCTTGAGCCCCCGTCAATGCAAGGCACGGCGGCGTCATTTTGCGCGCCGATGGAACGGCTCAGGCGCTGGCGGCAACGGCCGGTTACCGTGCCGGGCCGGGGGTAGGTTCCCAGCTCACCTTCGCCGCGCCCAGGACCATTCCGGTGGCGTAGGCGATATCCACCTGTGAAATCTGGTACTCGGTGATCGCCGCAATTTCGGCGGCCTGGGCGTTGGCCAGTTTCGTCTGCGCATCGAGCACCTCGGTGCTGGTACGCAGGCCCTGTTCGTACTGGCGGATTTCGGCGTCAAGCAGGCGGGCGGCCAGCACCGTCGCCTTCTGCGTCGCCAGGATCTGCTGATAGCTGGCCTCGAGCTGGTCCACGGCGTTGAACACTTCCTGCTTGATCGTCTGGATTCGCGCTTCCTTGGTGGCGATCGACTGCATGCGGCCGGCCAGCGAGCGGCGCAGGCGGCTGCGAGCGGCCTGGTTGCCGATGGGAACTTCCATGCGCAGGCCGATCCGATGGTCTTCAAAATCCTTGTCGCCCACCATCTGGAACGCGTCGGCGTAGCTGTTGCCCAGGCCGTTGATGCCGTAGACATACTCGACATTCACCAGCGGCAGGGCGGCGTTGCGGGCCAGGTCGACGTTGGCCGTGTCCTGGGCGATGCGCAGTTCCAGTTCGAGCATCTCCATGCGGTTGCGGATGGCCAGATCGGCCAGTCGATCCGGGTCCAGCCGGTAGAACTGCGCCCTGGGTTCGGTGGCGGGCACGATGATGGTGGGGCTGTTGAGTTCCAGGCCGGGCGCATTGAGGATCCGCTTGAGTTCGCGCTGGCGGTCGCGGACCTGGTTTTCGGCGCGAATGATGGCGTCGAGCTTGTCGGCCACGCCGGATTCGGCGCGGACGATCTCCACCTCGGGGTCCACCTGGGCGGCCACGCGGCGGCGGGCGCGCTCCAGTTGCGCCACGGCCAGGTCGTGTTCCTGCTTGCGAACCTCCAGCAGCCGCCGGGCCGCGTAAAGCCGCCAGTAGACGCGCTCGACCTCCGCCAGCACGCGGGTCACCTCCAGCCTGGTGCGCGCCTGGCTCTGCTGATACTGGTAGGTGGCGATGACGATGCCGTGTTTGGCCGCTTTCTGCCCGGCGTTTCGCAGCAGCGGGTGGCTGATGGAGGCGTTCAGGCCGGCGTCGTAGGTCTGGGCGTCGGTCTCCGATCGCAGGGTGGGCAGGTCGAAGGACAGGGCGCCGCCGGTTCGCAGGGGCACGCGGACCGAGGGAACGACGCTGAGGTTGCTGCCCTGGGTGCCGGTGACGAGGGTCCCGCCGCCACCCTGTCGAAGCCGCTCCTGCGGCGTGTCGAAGGTGCTGTAGCTGACGACATTGGAGAAGACCGACTCAAACTGGGCCCGCTCCTCGCTGACCGACTGGCCGGCGATCGCGGGATTCAGCAGTTCCACGCGCAGCAGGAGGTTGTTGGCCAGGGCGAACTGGCGGGCTTCCTCGACGGAGAGGTTCAGATGCTCGGCCGGCGCAACGGCGCGCGGCGTCGCCGGCTGCGTCGTGGATTGTGCGCCGGCCAGGTCCTGCATGGAGGTGGATTGGATGGTGCGGAGATCCTGCTCGCTGACGAAGTTCTCCGCCCGCCTGAGGGATGAGTCACAGCCCGCAAGGGCCGCACACGCCAGTGTGATCGCTATGCCGCGCCGCATTCGCCTTTCCATTCCTCTCCGGCCGATTCTTTTGCTACTCATGCCGCAACGCGTCGATCGGGTCGAGCCGGGCGGCCTTGATCGCCGGGAACATGCCGAAGATCAACCCGACGGCCGCCGCGAAACCAAACGACATGGCCACCGCCCACGCGGGGATGTACGCCTTGTCCAGGCGGGCGGCGGGGATGCTCTTCATGATCGACGTCAGGCCCTGCCCGGCCAGGACGCCGATCAGTCCGCCCAGGAAACAGAGCACGATCGCCTCGATCAGGAACTGAAGCAGGATCGCCGAGGGCCTGGCGCCCACCGCCTTGCGCAGCCCGATCTCGCGGGTGCGCTCGGAGACCGACACGAGCATGATGTTCATGATCCCCACGCCGCCGACCAGGAGCGAAATGCCGACCACGCCGGCGGCGGCCATGGTGATGGTGGAGGCGATCTGCATGAACTGCTGGACGTATTTCTCGACGGCCTCGACGCCGAAGTTGTCCGGTTCGCCGGGACGGATGCCTCGCTTCTTGCGCATGAAGAAGGTGATTTCCGCGCGGGCCTCCTCGGAAAGCTCCGGCGACTTGCAGGCCGCTATCACGTGCATGCCGGCCCGCGGGTTGATTCGCAGGACGGTGGTGAAGGGAACCAGCACCTCCAGCCCCGAGGAGTTGTCGCCGAACATCGAGGATTCGGCCCGGCTCTCGACGATGCCCACGATCATGAAGCGGGACGTCCCGAGCATGATGTACTCGCCGATGCAGTCGCGCGGCAGGGCCAGCTTCTCCTGCACCTTGGCGTTGATGATGCAGACCGGCCGGGCGTGTTCCATGTCGATCAGGGAGAAGGGCCGGCCCTCGATGATCGAGCGGTTCTCGATCTTGTGCCATGTCGGCTCGATCCCCTGGATCTGCGCGTTGCTTTCCGACCGGCCGCCGTAGGAGACTTCCCGGCCCCACAGCCCGTTGATGCGCGTGAACATCCCCACCGAGGGGCAATGCGTCAGGAAGTCGTCGAAGTGCTCGGGCTTGAAGCGGAACCGGCTCCAGTTGAAGTCCTTGCGGTGGCGGTCCGCCCAGCGCGGGAAGACGAAGATCTTGTTGGTGCCGAACGACTCGAACTCGGACAGCACGTTGGTCTTCAGCCCCGTGAGCGCGGCGATGACGGCGGTCACCGACGCCACGCCGATCACGATCCCGACCGTCGTCAGCGTCGAGCGGACCTTGTTGGTCCAGATCTGCCCGATGGCCAGGAAAACGCTCTGGTAAACCAGCAGGATCAGCAGGAACGGCCAGCGAAGCATCGCCATCATGACAGCACCCCGTCCTCGGCCGGATGCGCGGCGTTCCTGCCGTCACCGTCGTCGTCGCCGGTCTCCAGCACGCGGGCCAGGGGCGCGGAGTGGCGCACGACGTCCTGCTCGACGGGCAGATCGGAGACGACTTTGCCATCCTTCATGCGGATGATGCGCCGGGCGTGCCGGGCCACGTCGGCCTCATGCGTCACCATGATGATCGTCTGCCCCTGCCGATGAAGTTCCTCGAACAGCGCCAGGATTTCCTCGCTGGTCTTGCTGTCCAGGTTCCCGGTGGGTTCGTCGGCCAGCAGGATCGCGGGGTTGTTGACCAGCGCCCGGGCGATGGCCACCCGCTGCTTCTGGCCGCCGGAGAGCTGGTTGGGGCGGTGGCTCATGCGGTCGCCCAGGCCGACCGTTTCCAGGGCGCGGCGGGCGCGTCGTCGCCGGTCCCACCAGCCGGTGCGGGAGTAGATCAGGGGAAGCTCGACGTTCTTGAGGGCCGAGAGCCGCGGCATCAGCTCGAAGCTCTGGAACACGAACCCGATCCTTTCATTGCGCACGCGAGCCAGCGCCGCCGCTCCCATTCTGGTTGTGACCACGCCGTCCAGCTCGTAAACGCCGTCGGTGGGGCGGTCCAGGCATCCCAGGATGTTCATCAGCGTGCTCTTGCCCGAGCCGCTGGCGCCCATGATGGCCACGTACTCGTTCTGCCCCACGCGCAGATCCACGCCCGCCAGGGCATGGATGACCTCGACGCCCACGCGGTAGACCTTGCGGATGTTTTCAAGCCTGATGACCATGAATCGTCTGGCGGCGGACACCTGGAAGCTAGCCGACCGGTTTCGTCGTCGGTTGCGTGGTTGGGGCGGCGCGCTCGTCCTTCACGAGCTGGTCGTGCCGCAGCGATTCGAGCACCTTGTACGGCCCGGTGATGACCGGCTCGCCCTCGGGCAGGCCCGACTCGATGACCGTGTGGGTCATGTCGCTGGCGCCGATCTTCACCGGCGTGATCACGGCCTTGCCGCCGATCGCGCGATAGACCACGGGTATCGCCGTCTTCTTCTTGTCCACCTCCGGCAACGACTGCATCTCCGAGGGCAGGCTGTCGATGGGCCGGGCGACGACGGCCTGGCTGGGCACGCGGATGACATTCTCGTGGCGGCGGGTCTCGATTTCCACGTCGGCGGTCAGTCCCGAAACGATCCGCCTGCCCTCGGTCCTGATCAGAATCTCGGTCTTGTAATAGCGGGTGCCGTCCCGCTCGTCGGTCTGTGCCAGGGCCACGGTGTCCACCGTTCCTTCAAAAGTCTGATCCCGGTAGGCCTCCATGCGAACCCTGGCCTTCTGACCGACCTGAACCTGGGCGATGGATGTCTCGTCCACTCTCGCCACCACGAGCATGAGGGACAGATCGGCCACTTCCATGAGCATGGTTCCCGGATTGTTCATCGTGCCGGTGACGACCAACTCGCCGACCTCCGTGTTCAGCCGCGTGACCACCCCGTCGATCGGGGAGCGGATTTCACTGTAGGCCAGGTTCTCGCGGGCGCGGTCCACTTCGGCCTGGGCGCCTTCGAGCTGGTGTGCCTGCACGACCAGGCTCTTCTCGTCGGCCAGGAGGCTCTTCTGGGCCGATTCATACTGCGACTGGAGGCTGTCCACCTTGGCCTGGGCGGCGTCCACGAGGGACTGGCTGACATCCTTGGAGGCCAGCAGTTCCTTCTGTCGTCGCAGGTCGCGCTGGGCCTCTTCCAGGTTGACGCGGGTGGCCTGGATCTGCGCCTGCGCGGCGGCCAGGCGCGCCTTGGCGACCTCGATTTCCGCCTTCTGCGCGTTGTAGCGAGCCTGCGCGGAATTCAGCGATGCCTCCAAATCTTTGGAATCGAGCTTGACCAGAAGATCCCCTTTCTTCACCGTCATGCTCTCCCGGTAGGGCAATTCCTTGACGCGGGCGGCCACGCGGGCGCTGATGGCAACCTTGGTCTTGGGCTGCACCTGCCCGGGGGCGTTGACGACCTCGACCAGCGTCCCGCGGGCGGCCGGCTCGATGCGAACCGGCGTGGGCGCGTTGGCCAGGGCCGCGCTCCGGTCCATCCACCACCAGCCGGCGAACAAGAGGCTGGCAGTCAGGGTAACGACGATGGCCAGAATAATCAGGAAAATCCTCACAGTCTTCCTTCCTGGGTAGCCTGCATATAGTCGATCGGCGTCCTGGAATCTTTCAGACGACCGGGGCGCGCCATGCGCAACCCCGTTCCCCCGCCAGACTTCCGCGAGAGATTCTACCGGCATCGGCAGGGGGGTGGCAAATTGGGATGCGTGACACTTTCCGCGTGAGGTGTTTGACCGCATGGCGATGTTGAGGGTTTTCTGAACGTCGGTGCCTTCACGAAGCTTGGGCACGGGCGGGACGCCCGTGCTACGGGTTCCGCCGCGGAGCCGCCAGACTACCCGGACACGCCGGGCGCGGGGCGTCCGTGCTACGGGGTGCGCCCCCGCCATCCAGGACAGCCGGCCGCAAGAAGGGTCACGCACCCTTTCCGCGGTCGGCGGCCCGGGATTGCGGGCCCGGGCAGACGCTCCTAGAGTATGAGCATGGCCCTGCCGCTGAATGTACTGTCCGGCGACTCACAGAAAACGCCGGCGCAACGCAAACCCTCCTGGCTGAAGATGAAGATGCCGGCCGGGCAGGAGTATTCCAGGCTGCTGCAACTGGTGAACGGTCATCGCCTGCACACGGTTTGCCAGTCGGCCAAGTGCCCCAACATGGGGGAGTGCTGGAGTGCCGGCACGGCCACGCTGATGATCTTGGGGGATGTCTGCACGCGGTCGTGCGGGTTCTGTCATATTGCCACCGGCAAGCCGCCCACACTGGATCTGGAGGAGCCGATCCGCGTGGGCGACGCGGTGGCAAGAATGCACCTGCGGCATGTGGTGATCACATCCGTGAATCGCGACGAGCTGCCCGACGGCGGGGCGGGTGTCTGGGCGCACACGATCCGTGAGATCCACCGCCAATCGCCGGGCACGACCGTCGAGGTGCTGATCCCCGACTTCTGCGGCGACTGGGATGCCCTCCAACTGGTGCTGGAGGAGAAGCCCGACATCCTCAATCACAACCTGGAGACCGTGCCGCGGTTGTACCGCACCGTCCGGCCGCAGGCCAAGTATCACCGCTCTCTGAGACTGCTGCAGATCGTCAAGGGCAAGGGCTTTGTCACCAAGACCGGCATCATGCTTGGCCTGGGCGAAGAGGATCACGAGGTGGAGGCGGTGATGGATGATCTGGTCAGCGTTTCATGCGACATCATGACCATTGGCCAGTATCTCCAGCCGACCCCCCGCCACCTGCCGGTGGTGCGGTTCGTCCCTCCGGCAGAATTTGAAGGATGGAAGCGGCGCGGCGAGGCCAAGGGGCTCAAGCACGTCGAATCCGGACCGATGGTGCGCAGCAGCTATCATGCGGAGAAGCAGGTCAGGGCGCACGAGAACACGACGGCATGAGAAGCCCTCCGGCGGCCGCAGTATCTTCGTCCGTGTCCCCTGGGTCGCCTCTCATTCGACCCTGACATCGCGCAGGCTGCGGATGCGCCGGCCTGTCCCATCGACCAGGTCGGCCACGATCGTGTAATCGCCGCGATCGGCCGGCGCCTTGACGCTGAAACTCAGGATTTCCCGGCCCAGGGGTTTGACCGTGCAGGGCAGGATCTGCGCGGTTGCCTCGCGATCGCCCTTCATGAATCGCAGGCGGACGTTGCCCTTCCAGTCGGCATAAAGGTCATTTATCACGTAGACCTGAATCGTCCGATCACCGCCAGCGGGCAGGGTCTGATCCCAGAAGTTGACCATCAGGCCCACGGGGTTGAAGCTTTCGCCGACGTACTCGAAGAACTTGGGCTCGAAGGTGAGCTTCTCGATGTCGATGAAATCATCGCTGGTCGCGCCGCCTTCGGGGCGGGGCTTGTCCCCGGGCCGGGAATACCCCAGCCCGCAGAAGTGCAGAACGCCGGCGGCATGGCGGTGGCATCGCCAGAACTCGGTGAGTGCGGCCACGAGCCGCGCCCGCGTGTAGCGGCGCTGTTCGACGGTGCTGTTTTTTCCCAGCAGGCTCTCGTACACCTTGTCGGTCAGGCAGGTGGGGTTGCCCTGGCGGTCAAGCCAGAGCCAGTCGTATTCGTTGATGATGACGGCCACGTTCAGCTTCTTCTGCGCCTCGGTCAGGTGGGGCTTGCCGTCGTGCCTGGCCAGTTCGGACATCCTGAACGGCTTGTCGCTGTACCACGTGCGGATAAACAGGTACGGGTGCGACTCGATGCAGTCGCTGGCGCTGTTGGGTTCGGCCCAGCCGTTCTCCCATGGACGGTTTGACAGGTCCAGCCCGCGCACGGCGCGGATCGCCTTGCCCGTCTCGTCCGTCTGGCTCTCGTTCTGCCCGTCCCAGATCACCACGCACGGGTGGTTCCATCGGTGCCGCATCCACTCGATGTATTCCGGGATGATCTTCTCGGCGACCGGCTGTTCGGGGGAGGGCGGTTTGTGGTTGGGATTCAGCAGCCAGATGGGGAACTCATCCTGGATCAGGAAGCCTTCCTCGTCAGCGATGTCGTACCAGAAATCAGGCGGAAACCCGATGCAATAGCGGATGGCCGTCCAGTGCATCGCGCGGAACTGCCGGTGGAGCCTGCGAACCCATTCCTTGCGCCAGGGCTTGTCGCCGCGGTCGGCATCCTCGAAGTGGCGGTAGATGGTGACGTTGGTGCCGCGCATGTAGTAGGGCCTGCCGTTGAGCAAGGCCAGCTTCGTCTCGGGATCGAAGGTGAACGATCTCATGCCGAAGCGCACCTTCACCGCATCGCCCCCCGTGGTCAGCAGCAGCTCATAAAGAAAAGGGTCCTCCGGCGACCAGAGGCGACAGTCGGCGATGTCGATGGTGAAGTCGATCTTCCGCGTCTGGCCCGGCGGGACCAGCTCGCCCTCCCCGGCGGCCGATCCGACAATTCGCCCGCCGTGCCACTGGCTGACCCGGGCGGCGTAAACGGGATAGACGGCCTGATCGGCGGCCTGAAGTTCGGCGACGATGCGCACCTGCTTCTTCTCGATGTCGGGCACGGTCTGCACGTTCACGATCCGCGGGCCGCCGTTGAGAATCAGCTCCACCGAGTCATAGATGCCGGGAATGAAAAGGTACTTCTCGAAATCCCACCCGGTGGGCATGTCCTGGGGCATCGAGTCGCGATCGGCCCCGATGCGGATGACCAGTTCGTTGGGCTGGCCGTCGCCCTTCAGGTGCGGCCGCACGTCGAGCAGCGCCGGGGTGAAACAGGGCAGGTGCTCGCCGACGACCTGGCCATTGAGCCAGACCTTCGTGCCGTAGCGCGCCTTGCGGATCATGAGGGTGGCGAACGCGGGGACCTGGCCATCGACGGCGAAGGTGCGGCGATACCAGAAGGCCTGCCGCTGCGGACTCTTTCTGCCGACCTCGGTGAAGGCCGGCTGCGCCATGTCGATCAGGCCCGGGACGGCGATCTTCCGGTCAAACGCGGCCGGCTGCCGGTCCATCGATCCCTGTGCCAGGTCCCACGTGCCGTCCAGGGAGACGGTCTGCCGGGGCCCGGCCTGGCTGGTCTTGGCGCAGCCTGCACCGAGCATCGTTAAGACTGTGACTACAATCAATGCCAACAGGGATTGCAGGCCCATCATGTCAATCCTTCCTGAGGAAACAGCCCTACTTCCTGAATCGCTCAAGTAACGTGCCGACGGCCCGAAGAACGCGATCAAGCGTGTCGGCGCTGGGCATCGGCAGGCGGAAATAGCTCTCGCCCGTGGCCGGGTCGCGCTGGACGACAGAGAGACCGCTGGGCGATACGACCGCCGGCCCGCCTCGCGCCGCCGTCGCCAGCTGTTCCAGGACTGTCAGGCCGGTCTGGAGCAGTCCGGCCCAGGGGTCGGTCGGAAGCTGGGCCGCGACACCCGTGGTGGTGGACGAGGGATCGGGCAGCGGCGCTTCGTCACGGGATTCGGCCGCATCCTGGCGATCGGATTCCTGCTGCACTGCGGCGGTCGGAATCGACCCGGTGGCCTGTTCAACACCCTTGATGAATCGATCCAGGCGCGTGCCGCCCAGCGAGACTTCTCGTTCGCCGGCGTCCAACGCACCGGCAAACAGCGACTTCTTGAACCTGATGACAGAGAGCATTCCCTCTTCAATTGTGCCTTGAGCGACGAAGTTGACCACGCGCACGGGCGCGGTTTGCCCAAGCCGATGCACGCGGCCGATGCGCTGCTCGAGAATGGCCGGGTTCCACGGCAGGTCCATGTTGATGACAGTGGAGGCGTGCTGGAGATTCAGGCCCACGCCGCCGGCGTCAGTGGCCAGGAACGCGCGGCAGCGCGGATCGTCTCGGAAACGGTCCACGAGCCCCTTGCGCTTGGGTGTGGGCACGCCGCCGTGGAAGAGCACGTGGTCCCAGGGTTTCCTGGTCAGCCGCCGCTGAAGGACCTCGTGCATGCGCAGCCACTGGCTGAAGATCACGACCTTGGCGTCGGGCTGCTCGAGGATCTCCTCGATGAGCGTGGCCAGTTCGTCGGCCTTCACGCCAAAATCGGTCGTCTGGTCCAGCAGATAGGTGCTGTCGCAGCTCATGCGCATGTTCTGCAGCGCGATCATCAGCCGCCGCTGATCGGCTTCCGAGAGGAAGCGATATCGCCGCCATTTGTGCACGATGCGAGCGACGACATCGCGATTCTCGTCGTGGTGCAGCATCTGCTGCGGCGTCATGGGGACGAAAAGGTGTTTGTCCAGGCGAGGCGGGAGTTGCTTGAGGACCTGGTCCTTGTGCCGGCGGATCATGATCGGCGCCAGTGTCTTGCCGATGCGGTCCAGGTCGCGATAGCCAACGACACGGCCCACTTCATTGAGCACCTGGTGGTCGGCGAGGAAGCGGTAGGTTGGCCCCAGGCGGTGTCGATCCACGAACTCGACGATCGAGACAAGCTCCTCCAGCCGGTTCTCCAGCGGCGTACCCGTGAGCACGATGGCATACGGCGAGGCGATCTGCTTGACGCTTCGGGCGGCGCGGGTCTTCCAGTTCTTGATGCGCTGCGCCTCGTCAAGGATGACCAGGTCCGGCGCCCAGGCCGCGATCAGGTCCAGGTCGCGATGAACTGTGTCGTAGTTGGTGATCTTGTAGAAGCCCGGTTGGCGGAAGATGATTTCCCGCTGGAGACGCATGCCGCCCACCACCGCCGCGGGACGATCGACAAAGCGCGCGATTTCGCGAGACCACTGGTGCTTGAGCGATGTCGGGCAGACGATTAGAACGCGCTCGACGCCGAAGTGCCTGGCCATGATCTCGGCCGCCGCGATCGCCTGGATGGTCTTGCCCAGGCCCATTTCGTCGGCGATCAGGCATCGACCGGCTCGGGCGGCAAAGATCGCCCCGTCGGTCTGGTAGGGATACATCCGCACCTTCAGCAACCTGGCCAGGGCGGTGGCCCGGCCGCCGTTCGAAAATGCGCGATCGATAATCTGCTGGCGGCGCTGGCGATCGCGCGCCTCGGCGATGAAGGCCAGCGCATCGTCGTAGCATCGCAGTTCATGGCCCATTGCACCGGCTCTGGAGAGAAACACGTCAACCCGATCCAGGGCCTTGGGCCTCAGGATTCCCGCCGAATCGAAATACGCGCGGGACAGGTTCAGCAGCTCCCGCGGGCAGGTAGTGCCCGGACGGAATCGGACTTCGCGACGGGCGCCGTACTGAAGCACCAACTCGCTGAACGGCGGCTTGAAGCCCTGGCGGAGCAATGTCTTGCCACCGCGCTGATGCTCCAGCCGGCCCAGGGTGAACTCGATGTGCTTGCAGGTGCCCAGCGCGTTGATGGAGAAATCGGGGCAGGTGCAGAAGTTGTCGGCAACGCCGCCGCCACGGATCGACACGCGGTAAGTGCGCTTGCTCTGGGGGTTGGTGACGAGGAAATCGGAGAAGACCGGGTGCTGCCCGACGTTCTCGAGTTTGAACTTTTGTTCACGGCCAAACTGGCGGCGCAGGGCGCGTTGCCAGGCCTCAAGGGACATCTCCTCGGGCTTGTGAAGTCGAGAAACAGTGGGGGCGGAGGTCTTCCGCTTCTTCTTTTTTGAGGCTGGCGGTGTATCGACTGGCATTGCGTCTCCCGGTAACTGGCGGCCGATGGGATTGGGAGTATGGGATTCGGGACGTGGTGTGTCAAACGGTGGATTCGCAAGGGTCGCGACGCGCGTAAACAGGCCCCGGAAGGAAGAAGGCCTTCGCTCCGGGGCCTGTGAATCGCGTCGCTCAGGACAAGACCTGGTGGACCTGCAGTCAATACTCGCGCTTGCTCACGCGGCCCGGCTGCGGGACCGGGTACTTGCCGTCCTTGTCCATCTGCAGCGGCGCCTGGCTGTCGGCGGTGAACTTGTCGGCGTCCGGCGCATACTCGTGGTCGTGCTGGATGTACTCATCGTACTTGAGAATCTGTCCCGTGTGGGCGGCGAAGCGGCCCATGCTCGTGACCGCGCTGGCAATCGCCCCTCGCTTGACCTCGTTGTACGGATTATTCAGGCGGATCGCGTCGATCAGGTCATCCCATTCAAGCTGGTACGGATTCGGCTCGGGTTGCGGGAACGCCCAGGCCAGGTCGGGCGTCTTCTCGCCGGCCTTGCCGATGATCTGGGACTTGTATATCCGCACGCGCCCCGGGGTGTGCATGAACGTGGACACCACGGCAGACCCCTTGGTCCCGTGGATGTAGCTGGCAAACTCGCTGTGCGTGCCGTCCTGGTGGCGGCCGATGAAGAAGAACTTGGTCCCGTCGGGATAGGTGTATTCCACCGTGTAGCTGTCGAAGTTCTGGTCCAGCGATTCGCCGCGGAAATGCCGGCCGCCCGTGCCGTGCGCCGTCACCGGCCAGGCATTCTTCATCCAGGAAAGCTCGTCGATCTGGTGGATGTTGTAGTCGGAGAACAGCCCGCCGCCCGACCAGAGGAACGAGTGGAACCCGCGCACCTGGAACATCAGTTCGGAGGTCGTGTCGTTGGGCCGGCGCGTCGCCCAGGCCGCCCGGCCGCCGGTGCGGTAGCCGCGCATGCAGATGATGTCGCCGATCTGGCCGTCCTGGATGCGCTGGAACAGTTCCTGGCGGCCCTTGCAGTGGCGAACCATCAGCCCCACGCCCACCTTCAGGTTCTTCTTGCTGGCAAGGTCGGCCAGCTCGAACATCCGGCGGGTGGTGGGGGCGTCGGCCGTCACGGGTTTTTCCATGAAGACGTTCACGCCTTTCTCGATGGCGTATTTGAAATGGACCCAGCGGAACACGCACGGCGTGGCGAAGATGGCCACGTCATTGGGCTTCAGGCAATCGATTGCCTTCTTATAAGCATCGAAACCGAGGAACTGACGATCGGGCGGAACGTCCATCGAACCCATGCTGCCGGCTCGGCCGCCGAATTCGCCGCCCTCATCCTTCACGTCCAGCGGGCCCTTGGGGCCAAACTTCTTGCTCAGGCTGGCGAAGCTGCCCTTGAGCTTGTTCTCAAACACGTCGGCCATCGCCACGAGCTTGATCGGGCCCGACGTGGTGGACAGGGCCTGTCCCGCAGCGCCCGTGCCGCGCCCGCCGCAGCCGATCAGCGCCACCTGGATCAGGTCCGAGTGGGCGGCATGAACGAACGGGACCTTCAGGGCCGTGATCGCCGACGCCGCGGCGATGCCGCCGGCCAGCTTGCCAAACTCGCGACGGGAAACGGTCTTCTTGGACATAGAGGTGCTCCTTGAACTCTCCAAAAAAGTGGTCGGGCGGCGGCGCGCACTGCCGCCCGATTGACAGTACCATCGCAGGTCGCGATGGTTGAACAAGCTCGCAGGGCATCTGAATCGGAGGTGACGATGCGAGGGTCGATCGTATTGCTGACGCTGTCAATCGCGATCTGCGCGGTCGCAGATGCGGCGGAGATGATTCCCCACGGCTTGCCCCGGTTCTCCGGCATCTACCCCCACCTGGCCTATTTCAACGACCAGGGAGAATGCGGAACCGGCGCGGTCGTTCCCTGGGCCGGGAAACTCTGGATCATTACCTACGGCCCGCATCTGCCCAACGGCTCGGACGACAAGCTCTACGAGATTGGAGAGGACCTTTCCGTCATCATCCGCCCGGAGAGCATCGGCGGGACGCCCGCCAACCGCATGATACACCGCGAATCGAACCAGCTTTTCATCGGGCCTTATGCCATCGACGCACAGGGGAACGTGCGAGCGATTCCGTACAAGACGATGCCCGGTCGGCACACGGCCAACATGCGCCACCTGACCGACCCGGCCGGGAAGATCTACTACGCCACGATGGAGGAAGGTTTCTACGAAGTCGATGTGAAGACGCTGGCCGTCAGGGAACTCTATCCCGACGCCAACAAGGACCAGGGCGGCCATGCCGGCGCGCTGTTGCCCGGCTATCACGGCAAAGGGGCCTACAGCAGCCAGGGACGCGTGGTTTATGCCAACAACGGCGAACTGTCGCCGGATGCCAGGCAGCGGCCGGAAATCCCTTCGGGCTGCCTGGCCGAGTGGGATGGCAGTCAGTGGAGAGTGATCCGGCGAAACCAGTTCTGCGACGTGACCGGCCCCGGCGGCATTTACGGCAACGACAATCCCGCCACCGACCCGATCTGGGCCATCGGATGGGACTACCGCTCGCTGATCCTCATGGTGCTCGACGGCGGAACGTGGCACGCATTCCGCCTGCCCAAGGCCGCCCACACCTACGACGGCGCGCACGGCTGGAACACCGAGTGGCCCCGCATCCGCGACATCGGCGAGCGGGACCTGCTGATGACCATGCACGGCATGTTCTGGAGGTTCCCCCGCACGTTCTCCATGGCCAGTTCCGCCGGCATCCGTCCTCGATCCAGCTACCTCAAGGTGATCGGCGACTTTGCCCGCTGGAACAATCGGCTGGTCTTCGGCTGCGATGACTCGGCCAGGAGCGAGTTTCTCAACAAGCGCAAGGCCAAGGGAAACATCGCCGGTCCCGGGCAGTCGCAGTCGAACCTGTGGTTCCTGGAGCCGGACCTGCTCGATCAACTGGGTCCGGCGCTGGGCCGCGGCGCGGTCTGGATGAACGAACCGATCCGGGCCGGCGCATGGTCTGATCCGTTCCTGTTTGCGGGTTTCGAGCGACGCGGGGTTCACATCGCCACGGGCGAGAACGTTCCCGTGACGTTTGAGCTCGAGGTTGATCGGGATGGTCGAGGCCGGTGGACCGGCCTGCGCAGCGTGACGGTTGCCGACTGCGCATGGATCGAGTTCCTGCCCCAGGAGCAGGGGGAATGGGTGCGCATCCGGGCGAACAGGGACTGCGCCAGGGCGACCGTGCAGTTCATCTACGGCAACGCCGACAAGCGGCAACCGTCGGCCGATGCGATTTTTGACGGTCTGGCAAGACCCGCGGATCGCAGGGTCATGGCCGGTCTTGTTCGTGCCCGCGGCGAAAACAGGCGCACGCTGCACCTGGCGTCGGCGACGCTCGATGGAAAGGCGATGGCGGATGGCGCGTACTACGAACTGGACGGCACCATGAAGCTGGCTCGCGTCGATGATCCGGCCGCCCACGACTGGGTGAAAAAGAACGTCGCCGTTCCGCGGGGCATTCTCAGCGTCGATGCCGCCTCCGTGCTTTACGTTGATGACAACGGCAATCGCTGGCGCCTGCCGCGCGGTGATGCCGCCTTTGATGAGCTGATCGGCCAGGGTTTGCTTCGCATCGACCGCGAGGTTGTCACCGAACGCGACCTGTTCAATTGCCACGGCACGTTCTACGAACTGCCGGCCGAGAATGCCGGCGGCTTCGCCAAGGTCCGGCCCATCACGACCCACAATCGCAAGATAACCGACTATTGCTCCTATCGCGGCCTGCTGGTGATGACCGGCATCAGCGGCGGTGAAGGCAACCCGCACATCATCCGCTCCGACGATGGCCAGGCGGCCGTGTGGGTGGGCGCGGTGGACGACTTGTGGAAACTTGGCAAGGCCGTCGGGCAGGGCGGGCCCTGGAAAGACTCGGCCGTCAGGGCCAATGTTCCCTCCGATCCCTACCTGATGACCGGCTACGACCGCAAGAGTCTGGCACTTCGGCACGATCGCGCCGAAACGGTGGGGATGCGCGTGGAGGTGGACATCACGGGAACGGGCCAGTGGGTGGCCTATCGCGCGTTCGAAGTGGGCACCGGGACAGACGTCAGGCATGAGTTTCCGGCTGCTTTCTCGGCCTACTGGGTGCGCGTGGTGGCGGACAAGGATTGTTCGGCAACGGCGTGGCTGGTTTATGAGTACATTCGGTGCCGGCGGTGATTTCCGTCATCGACTGTTCGGGTTGTCGCCGGCCTGCCGAATCACGGGCAACTAAAACGCGGAGGTCTGTCATGATGCGAATCTGGTTGGCGGTGTTGGCGTTGGCGATGGGGATGGCGGTCTGCGGCCGGACCTTGGGAGCGGAGGACGCTGCCAGGAAGATCCCTGTCATTCTCACGACCGACATCGGCGACGACATCGACGACACCTGGGCATTGGGTTTCATGCTCCGCTGTCCGGAACTGGATGTGAAGCTGGTTGTCGGCGACTACGGCAACGTTGACTACCGCGTGAAGCTCCTGGCCAAGTTCCTCCAGCAGGTCGGGCGCACGGATATCCCCGTCGGCAAGGGCGTGGGACCGTCCACAAAGGACAAGCGGAACCAGTCCGCGTGGGTTGATGACTACGACCCGAAGACCTATCCCGGCAAGATACACGACGACGGCATCGCGGCCATGATCGACGTGATCATGAATTCGCCCGACAAGGTCACGGTCATCGCCATCGGCCCCATGCCCAACGTCGCGGCGCTGCTCCAGCGCGAGCCGAAGGTGGTCCAGAAGGCCCGGTTCGTCGGCATGCACGGCAGCGTGCGGGTCGGCTACGGCGGCGGCAAGCAGCCTTCGGCCGAGTGGAACGTCAAGGCTGACGTCAAAAGTTGCCAGACGGTCTTCGTCGCCCCGTGGGACATGACCATCACGCCGCTGGACACCTGCGGCCTGGTCCACCTGACCGGCGACAAGTACCGCAAGGTGCTGGAGAGCAACGATCCCATCGCCAGGACCATCATCGAGAACTACCGCATCTGGACAGCCGCGATCAAGAACGATGCGCTGGGCCAGCGCCGCAGCACCACCCTCTACGATTGCGTGGCGATCTATCTCGCCTTCTCGCAGGACCTGACGACGATCGAGCAACTGGGCATCCGGGTCACCGACGACGGAATGACCGTCATCGACCCGCAGGCCAAGACGATCAACGTCGCCACCCGGTGGAAGGATATGGGGGCGTTCGAGGATCTGCTCGTGAAGCGGATCACGGGACAATGAAGAGTGTTGCCTGGTTCGTGATGCGTGAAAACGCGCCCGCCTCACGCATCACGAATCGCGTCTTCAGAACAGCACCGGCTTGCCCAGCTTCCGCCGGGCGACCTGCAACTGGCCCACGTGCATCGTCACGTGGTCCGACAGCAGGTGCACCATATGCCCCACCGTCGGGAACCAGGCGCGCAAGGCCTCGGGCGCCGGCCGGTTCAGATCGGCCTCGGTCAGCGACCGAATCCACCCCACGGTCGCGGCCCGCACCTTGTCAAACTGCTCCAGAAGCTGAGCCTTGTTGGTTCCGAAGAAACCCGGGTCGTCGATCTCCGCCGTCTTGCCGTTGAACTTGTCGGCCAGTCCCGCCGGGAGCGCCGGCATCACGCCCGGCGCCATCTGCCGGACCATATGGACCTCACCACACAGCAGATGGCCCAGGTGCCACAGGGCGTGCTTGGCCCCGGGGCACGGGCGAACCATCATGTCCGAGTCGGTGAAGTCGGCCAGGGTCATCTTCAGCATGTTCAGGTTCCGGGCCGTGGTGTCCGCCAGCAGTTCGAGAAGCGTCATCATTCCTCCTGGGTTTAATCCTTCACTTTAGGAGCGGTTCAGTTCCCTGTCATGCGCGGCGCCCGCGTCCGCCGGTGGATTTTACCTCCCCCTCCGCATAAGGTCATTGACGGTGAATTCCCTTGCGGGCAAGGTGGTTGTGGTGATCGGCGGGACAACGGGCATCGGCCTGTCGGGCGCGCTGGCCATCGTGCGCGCCGGCGGCAGGGTCGTTGCCGTCGGCAGAGATGAACCCGCCCTCGACCAGGCCCGCCAGGCCCTGGGCGACAGCGGCCTTGTCATCGCCGGCGACGCGGCCGATCCCGCGACGGCCCCCGACGCCATCGACCAGGCCATCCGGCGATTCGGCGGCTTCGACGGCCTGTATCACGTGGCCGGGGGCAGCGGCCGCGGCGCAGGCGACGGGCCGCTCCATAATATCGGTGACGACGGCTGGCGATACACGCTGGACCTGAACCTCTGCTCGGTCTTTTACTCCAACCGCGCCGCGGCCCGGCGGTTCCTCGACCGCGGGACCGGCGGGAGCGTGCTCAACATCGGCTCGGTGCTCGCATCCCGTCCCTCGCCGACGCACTTTGCCACGCACGCCTACGCCGTTGCCAAGGCCGGGATCGAGGGGCTGACCCGGGCCGCCGCGTCGTACTACGCCCCGCACGGCGTCCGCTTCAACGCCATCGCGCCGGGGCTGATCGACACGCCGATGTCGCGACGGGCGATGGAAAATGATGAAATTGTACACTATGTTGTCAGCAGGCAGCCGCTGGACGGAGGCCGGCCCGGCCAGCCCGATGATCTCGACGGCGCCGTCGTCTATTTCCTGTCCGACCGGTCGCGCTTCGTGACCGGCCAGGTCCTGGCCATCGACGGCGGCTGGAGCGTGAGCGAAGGCAGACAATGAGCCCCACGACAGACTACCTGGAAAAATGCCGCGAACTGATCGATATCGCCGCGGCCCAGCGTCCCCTGATCGAACAGGCCGCCAACTGGTTCGCCCGGTCCATCCTTGCCGGCCGCGTCGTTCACGTCTTCGGTTCCGGCCACAGCCGGATTCTCGTGGAGGAACTCTGGCCCCGCTACGGCTCGTTCCCCGGCTTCAACCCCATCGTCGAGTTGTCGGTCACGTTTCATACGCAGGTCGTCGGCGCCAACGGCCAGCGGCAGGCGATGTTCCTGGAGAACGTAAGCGGCCTGGCCTTGCGCATCCTCCGCAACTTCGACGTTCGCCCCGACGACTCGGCCCTGGTCGCCTCCTCCAGCGGGTGCAGCGTCGTCTCCATCGAGATGGCCGAGCTGCTCCGGGCCCGGGGAATGAAGGTGGTGGCCATCATCAGCCGCAAGCATAGCGAAGCCAGCAGGAGCAACGACCCCCGCGGCGTCAAGCTCCAGGATTTCGCCGACCTGGTGCTGGACACCGGCGCCCCCGTCGGCGACGCGATGGTCAGGATCGACGGCCTGGACACGCCCGTCGCCCCGGGATCAACCGTCGGCGGCTGCCTGCTTGTCAACTCCATCAAGGCCGAGGTCGCCGCTCGCCTGTCCGCGGCCGGCCGGCCGCCCACGGTCCTGACCAGCGGCGCCGTCGTCGGCGCCGAGCGCGCCGTGGCCCTGTTCGAATCCGCCTATGACCAGCACGCCCGCCGCCTGGCTGAACTGTACCGGACACTGGGAGCCTGACCGGCATGAAAGACCTCCCCCTTCGCACAACCGTCGTCGGATCCTACCCGCTGCCCTCCTGGCTCGAGCTGGCCTCGCAGAATCTTGATCGCTTCGGCCCGGCCGATCTCCGGGAACTCCAGGAGGACGCCGTGATCGTCGCCGTGCATGACCAGCTTGCGGCCGGCCTGGATGTGGTCACCGACGGCGAGCAGACGCGCCTGGATTTCAACCTGTCGTTTTACGGCCACATCCAGGGCATCGAACTGGAATCCGCCCCGGAGCGCCGCTTCGGCCCGCCCGCACACGACCAGCGCGGCAGACACCGCATCATCTCGACGCTTGCCGCGCCGCGCGGCCTGGGCGCGGTGGAAGAGTTTCTCCGCCTCAAGCGCGTTGTCGGCGGCTTGTCGGCCGGGACCGCCCCGCCTGTCCTCAAGTGCTCGGTCCCCGGGCCTTACACGCTCTCCGGGCGGCTGGTCCCCAATGACCAGTACAAGGATCGCTGGGAAATCACCGAGGCCCTCCTGCCCATCGTCCGCGAAGAACTGGTTGCCCTTGTCAATGCCGGCTGCCGCGAAATCTGCGTCGATGAGCCGTCCATGAGCTGCTACGCCCATCGGGAAGACCCCGCCCGCTTCGTCCATATCTTCAACCGCACTGTCGAGTCTGTCGCCGGCAGGTGCAGGCTTTCCACCCACCTCTGCTTCGGCAACTACAAGGGCCGCGCCGTCGGGCCGCGCCGCTATGCGCCGATGTTCCCGGCCTTCCTCGATCTGAAAGCCGACGAAATCCACGTGGAGATGGCCAGCCGGGAATTCGCCGAAATCGACATTATCTCCCAAATCGCCCGGCACAGGAACGTGGCCGTCGGCATCGTGGACGTCAAGAGCTACTATATCGAGACCCCCGATGACGTGGCCGACCGCGTGCGACTCTGCCTGCGGCACGCCCCGGCCGATCGCCTGAGCTTCGCCCCGGACTGCGGCCTGAGCCAGACCGCCCGCTGGGCCGCCTCGGCCAAGCTCCGAAACCTGGTCGAAGGCGTCCGCCGTGTGCGAACGGAACTGTCGGTGTGAATGGACCGCGCCGCGGTGAATCCCCGGTTCCCCGCAACCTCGGGCTGAAATCAGCGTCTAACGAACCATGCAAATCGAAAGGAATACCATGAAAAGCATCCTCCGCGCAGCCCTGCTGTCCCTGGCCGTTGCCGGCGTCGGCTACTCCCAGGCCCAGGAAAAGCCCGCCGTCAGGCAGGCCGACGTGCCCGTCAAGGGCGTGGTCCTCTATTCCAGCGGGGTGGGCTATTTCGAGCACATCGGCCAGGTCCAGGGCAACGCCACCACCGAGCTGCGCTTCAAGACCAACCAGATCAACGACATCCTCAAGAGCCTGGTGCTGCAGGACACCGGCGGCGGCCGGGTCAGCACGGTCGTTTACCCCTCGCAGGAACCCCTGGCCCGCACCCTCAGGAGCTTCCAGGTGGATATCACCTCAAACCCCTCCGTGGCCGAACTGCTCAACCAGCTTCGAGGCGCCAGGGTCCGCATTGCCGCCGGAACCGACACCATCGCGGGAACCATCCTCGGTGCCGAGAAGAAGCCTAAGGCCGTCGAGAAAGGCAGCATCGAGATCTGGCAGATCAATATCCTCGCCGGCGCCGTCATCCGTTCGGTCGAGATGGACCAGGTGACCAGGATCGAGTTGGAAGACCAACAGTTGCAGGAAGAGCTCAACAAGGCCCTCTTGGCCCTGGCCCAGGCCCGCGACCAGGACAAGAAGCCCGTTACCATCGAATTCCTCGGCCGGGGCGAACGCTTCGTCCGCATCGGCTACGTCGTCGAGACCCCCGTCTGGAAGACCAGCTATCGCCTGCTTCTTCCCGCGGACCCGAAGGACAAGGCCGGCCTGCAGGGATGGGCCATCGTCGAGAACCAGACGGACAATGACTGGAAGGATGTGCAACTGTCGCTGGTCAGCGGCCGACCGATCAGCTTCATCCAGGAACTCTACCAGCCCCTCTATGTGCCCCGCCCTGTCGTCCAGCCCGAACTCTATGCGAGCCTCCGGCCGCAGACCTACGACGCGGGCATGCAGCAGATGGATGCCCTGGCCGATCGCGCGCCCGGCGAGGGCGGCGGCATGGCCGGCCGACCGGTCCGCCGAGCGGAAGCGGCCTCCAGCCGCGCCCCCATGGCTGCCGCGGCCACCCCGGCCCCCGCCGAGTCCATGGCCAAGCAACTCAGCCTCGGGGCCATCGACGCCTCCGCCTCCGTCGCCTCGGTCGCGTCGGCCCAGAAGATCGGCGAACTGTTCCAGTACACCGTCGGCAATGTCACCCTCCCCCGCCAGCGGTCGGCCATGATCCCCATCATCACCGACCCCATCGAGGTCGAGAAACTCAGCATCTACAACGCTTCGGTGTTGCAGAAGAACCCGCTCAACGGCGCCCGTGTGAAGAACACCACCGACAAGCACCTGCTCCAGGGGCCGATCACCGTCCTTGAAGGCAGTTCCTACGCCGGCGATGCCAGGATCGACAACCTGCCGCCGGGACAGGAGCGGCTGGTCAGCTACGGCATCGACCTGCAGATGCTGGTCAATTCCACCAAGAACAAGCAGGAAAGCTCCATCCAGACCGGCAAGATCGTCAAGGGGGTGCTGCACATCTCCCGCAAGCACGTGTTCACCCAGGAATACCTGGCCGAGAACAAGGACGGCAAGGACAGGGTCCTGATCATCGAGCATCCCTTCCGCCAGGGCTGGAAGCTGATCGAGCCGGAAAAGCCGATGGAAACCACCGAGACGCTCTACCGCTTCCGCACCGGCGTCCCGGCCGGTAAGCAGTCCGTTTTCGCGGTCAGGGAACAGCACGTGCAGGAGGAGAAGATCGCAATTCTCCCGATGGACGTGACGGCGCTGGAGACATACTTCAAGGCTGCCGAAATTCCCCAGGATGTGCGGGATGCGCTGTCCAGGGCGGCGGCAATGAAACAGGCGGTCGTGGACGCCCAGCGGCAGGTGGACCAGACCAAGGCCCAAATCGCCCAGATCGGCCAGGAGCAGGCCCGCATCCGCGAAAACGTCAAGGTGGCCCCGGACCGCACGGAATACCGTAACCGACTGCTGTCCAAACTCAACGAGCAGGAATCACAGATCGACGGCCTGTACCAGCAGATGCAGAAAGCCCAGGAGGAGGTCGAGACCCGACGCAAGGCGTTTGAGGATTACCTTGGCGGGCTGACGGTGGGATAGCGAATCCCCGGCGTCAAACAAAACGACTTGACCTCCGGGATATACCGCTGGAGGATCGTTTTTCGGCCGGTACTGCGGCGTACGCAGCTCCCCGGTCCTTTCTGCGCCGTTCTGTCTGGCAAATCGACCGCCATAACTGACATCCCCTCGCGAATTCCGCGATTTGCCTTGACTGGCTCCAAAACGCGCGCGATATCTTCAGATTGAGCTAACGGTGCGCGCAGGGCCGGTTCAGGGCCAGCGTCGTCTGGAATCGTTCTGCCGCGATCTGCGGCAACCACCAGTCGGCGGCAACATGGATTGACAACGAGATGCGACCAGACGGCAGGCGAGGGCGCCGGTTGGGACAATGCGGGGGTTGGTCCGGGGCATTGCCGCCGCAAGCTGGTCGGGAGGTGGCTGTGGCGGCAAGACTTTGCGTGGACAGGACAGATCGCCGAGAGACCGCATTCCAAGGCGTGCGAAGGGTTCCCCGCTGCCGACGTGTTCTTCCCAGCCGTCGCGACTTCATGATGCAATCCCTGGAGTCGCGCGTCCTCCTATCGACCTCGCCGTACATCAGCGAGTTCATGGCCTCCAACGACAACACGCTGCTGGATCAGGACGGACAGTCCTCCGACTGGATCGAGATCGCCAACCCCTCCCTTCTGCCCGTCAGTCTCAACGGGTACTACCTGACCGACAACCCCCAGGAACTGGCCAAGTGGCAGTTTCCCGACGTTCAGATCCCGGCCGGCGGCTACCTTGTCGTCTTTGCCTCGCAGAAGGACCGCGCCATTGCCGGAAGCGAGCTTCACACGAACTTCTCGCTGGATGCGGGTGACGGCGAGTATCTGGCGCTGGTGGCCCCGGATGGACAAACCGTCGTGTCGCAGTACGCGCCGGCCTTCCCCCGCCAGTTGACGGACGTTTCCTACGGCATCGGCATCGACTACGAAACGACCCTGCTGCTGGGCGCGGCCGATAATGTGCGGGTATTGATCCCCGGCGATGGAAATCTCGGCCTGGACTGGACCCAGCGACAGTTCTCCGACACGGCATGGATGTCCGGTCCGGGTGGAGTCGGCTTCGATGCGGACGTGGTGCCGCCTCCGGTGTCCGGATTCACCGTGCGAATGGTGGATGTGGTAGGAGGCATCACGGATGTCTACACCGCCCAGTCGCTGCTGGCCAGGCCGCTGCCCGGCGGTTACACCCTGGAGTCGGATACAACCAAGGACTACTCGGTCGTCAACTTCGGCGACACGCAGAATTTCGCAGGCAACCTGCTGCTGCCCAACGGCCTGCAGGTCACCGAGCAGTACGTCCTGCACGTCACCGCCAACCTGTTCATCCCCGGCGGAACCTGGTCCATCAACGTGGGCTCAGATGATGGTTTCAAGCTCGTCATTCCCGGCGTCACCTTCACCAATCGAGTCAACGAGAACACCGGCGGCCTGGCCGTCGTCAACGACACGCTGGTCTACTCGCCGCCGCGCGGCCACCAGCAGACCTCGGCATCGTTCACCGTCCCCGCCCAGGGACTGAACACCACCCTGAGCCTGGTGTTCTATGAAAACGGGGGCGGCGACAGCCTCGAATTGTCCGTCGCCTCGGGCACGCAGTCGTTCAACAGCAACTTCGTGCTGCTCAGCGACAATGTCCTGCCCGGCTGGAGGGTCACCACCACTTCCAGCACTCCCCCACCCGATTTCAACCCCCTGATCGGCACCAGCGTCCAGTCGCAGATGTTCAACCGCAACGGATCGGCCTACGTGCGCATTCCGCTGCGGCAGGTGGACAACCCGGCCGACTTCGATTCCCTGCGACTGCGAATCCGTTACGACGACGGCTTTGTCGCCTATCTCAACGGCACCGAGATAGCCCGCCGAAACGCGCCGGCCAACGCCCAATGGAATTCCGTCGCAACCGCGGATCATCCCGATGCGCAATCACTGCTGTTCGAGACGATCGACGTGCTGTTGCCTCCGGGCCTGCTCAACGCCGGCGCGGGAACCAACGTGCTGGCGATCCACGGACTGAACCAATCGGCCACCGACACGGATTTCCTGATCGGCGCCGAGGTCTACGGCGTGCGCACGCTCGACCAGGCGCCGCGCTACTTCACCAACCCCACTCCCGGGGCGGCCAACAACACGTCTTCCATCACGGAAGTCGTCGCCGACACCAAGTTCAGCCACGACCGCGGCTTTTACGATGCGCCGTTCGCCGTCACCATCACCACCGCCACGGTCGGCGCAACCATCCGCTACACCCTCGACGGCAGCCAGCCCACCGCCACGACCGGGCTGGTTTACTCCGGCCCGATCACCATCAACACGACCACCACGCTGCGCGCCGCCGCCTTCAAGCCCGGCGCCATCTCCACCGACGTCGATACGCAGACTTATATCTTCCTCAACGACGTCATCCGCCAGCCCAACAACCCTCCCGGCTTCCCCACGACCGGCATCCACTGGGACTACGAGATGGACCCGGATGTGGTCAACAACCCGGCCTACAGCTCGCTGATGATCGACGCCCTGAAGCAGATCCCCTCCATCTCGCTGGTCAGCAGCGTCGAGAACATCTTCGGCCCCAACGGCATCTACACCAATCCCGGCGGCACGGGCGTGACCTGGGAACGCCCGGCCTCGGCTGAACTGATCAATCCGGATGGCTCCCGGGGATTCCAGATCAACGCGGGCCTGCGCATCTACGGCGGCGTCAACCGCAGCACAAGCTTCCCCAAGCACACCTTCCGCCTGCTTTTCAAGGATCAATACGGCGCCGGCAAACTGCGCTATCCGCTGTTCAAGGGCACGGTGGGCGGAGAGAACGCCGTCGAGGAATTCGACACGCTGGTCCTGCGGGGAGCGTTCAACAATTCCTGGCCGTTCTGGGTCGATTCGGAGCGCAACCGGGCGCAGTACGTGCATGACCCGTTCAGCTACACCACGCAACTGGCGATGGGCCAGCCGTCCATCCACGGCAGGTTCATTCACCTCTACGTCAACGGCCTGTACTGGGGGCTCTACAATATCGTCGAGCGACCCAGCGCCGATTACGGCGCGTCCTATTTTGGCGGCACCGACGAGGATTATGACGCCCTGAACTCCAGCGAGCCGATCGACGGAACCAAGGATGCCTGGAACACGCTCCAGAATCTCGCGGCCGCCGGCATCACCACGCCCGAGCAGTACGCGCAGATCCAGCAGTACGTCGATATCGACAACCTCATCGACTACATGATCCTGAACATGTACGGTGGGAACTGGGACTGGGACGACCACAACTGGTACGCGATGCGCAAGCGCGAACCCGGCGCCGGATACATGTTCTTCAGCTGGGACGCGGAACGAACCCTCGAGGGCGTCAACGACGACAGGACCGAAGTCAACCAGTGGGACAAGCCCTCGTACATCTATGCCCGTCTCCGCAGCTATCCCGAGTTCCGCCTCCGCTTTGCCGACCGGGTGCAGAAACACTTCTTCAACGGCGGGGCGCTGACCCCGGAAAATGCCCTGGCTCGCTACTGGTCGCTGGCCAACCAGATCGACAAGGCGGTCATTGCCGAGTCGGCCCGCTGGGGCGACTGGGCCAGGCAGACGCCCTACACCCGCAACGTCGAGTGGATCAACGAACAGAACCGGCTGGTGACCAGCTACTTCCCGCAGCGCACCGGCGTGGTGCTCAACCAGTTCAAGGCCGACGGACTCTACCCGGCGCTGAACGCCCCCATCTTCGCCCAGCACGGCGGACCCGTTCCGCCGGGCTTCACGCTCACGGTCACGGCCGCCGTCGGCGCCCAGATCTGGTACACCCTTGACGGCAGCGACCCGCGCCTGGCCGGCGGGGGGATCTCCCCCACCGCCATCCGGTACACGGCCGCCATCCCGATTCCCGGCACCACCCAACTCAAGGCCCGCGCCTTTGACGGCGAAACCTGGAGCGCCCTCAACGAGGCCGTCTTCTTCCACCAACTCTCGGCGCTTCGCGTGACCGAGATCATGTACAACCCCCCGGCCGGAGGCTCCTTCGCCCAGCAGGAATACGAATTCATCGAGCTACAGAACATCGGCGCCACGGCGCTGGACCTGACCGGCGTCGGCTTTACCGTGGGCCTGACCTACCAGTTCCCCAACGGAACCCAGTTGGCGCCCGGGGCACGGATCGTGCTGATCAAGAACCTGGCCGCCTTCCAGTCGCGCTATCCCGATGTCCCGGTCTCCGCCAGCCAGGTCTACACCGGATCGCTCGATAACAACGGCGAACGCCTGGTACTCAGCGGCCCCGGCGGCGCGTTGTTGGACTTCGAGTACAAGGACGGCTGGTATAACATCACCGACGGCGGCGGGTATTCACTGGTCGTCGTAAATCCGGCCGCGCCCCCCGCATCGTACGCCCAGAAGCAGAACTGGCGGCCCAGCAACAACCTCAACGGCAAACCCGGCGGTGCTGATCCGGGATACGCTCCCGGCAGCGTCGTCATCAGCGAGTTGATGACACACACCGACCAGCCCATCGGCGACTGGATCGAACTTTACAACACCACCAGCCAGGACATCCCCATCGGCGGCTGGTATCTGAGCGACTCCTCGACCAACCTTAAGAAGTACCGAATCCCCGATGGAACCGTGATCGAGGCCGGCAAGTACCTGGTCTTCAATCAGCGAGATCACTTCGGAAAGGCCGGGGCACCGGGCGTCAACGAGGTATTCGGTTTCAGCGAACTGGGCGAAGCCGCTTTTCTCACCAGCAACGACGGGCCGACCGACCTGGGAGGCTATCGCGAGGATGCCGACTTTGGCGCGGCCGCAAACGAGGTCACTTTCGGCCGGCACATCAAGAGCACCGGCGGCAAGGACATCGTCGCCATGAGCGCCCCCACGATGGGACAACCCAACGCCCTGCCGCTGGTCGGCCCCATCGTGATCAACGAGATCATGTACCACCCGGCCGGTACCGGGCACGAATTCATCGAGCTGCTGAACCTCACCGGCTCTCACCAACCGCTGTACGATCCGTTGAATCCCGCAAACCGGTGGAAGTTCACCGAAGCCATCGACTACACCTTCCCGGCCGGCGCAACCCTGCCGCCGTTCGGCTATGCGCTGGTGGTCGGCATCGACCCAGGCCTGTTCCGATCAACGTACGCCATCCCGGAGATCGTCCCAATCTTCGGCCCCTGGGTGGGCATGCTCGACAACGCCGGGGAAAACCTGAAGCTGGCCAGGCCCGGAATCCCGCAACCCGATGGGTTCGTGCCATACATCACCGTGGATCAGATCAACTACAAGCGGGAAGGCTCCTGGCCCACTGCCCCCGACGGGACCGGCCCATCGCTGACGCGCGTCAGCGCAACGGCCTACGGCAACGACGCGGCCAACTGGGTCGCCGGACCACCGGGCGGCAGTCCCGGGGCGGCGTTCATCGCTCCGGCGGCGCCGGTCGAACTGACGGCCGTTGGCCTCTCGGGAGCATCGATCCGTCTGACCTGGGCCGACAGGTCAACCAACGAGAACGGCTTCCAGATCGAGCGATCCAGCAACGGCATCACCTTCACCCTCATCAACACGGTCGGGGCCGGTATCACTTCCTACGACGACGTTGGCGGACTGCAGCCGGGAACGTTCTACACCTACCGCGTGCGAGCATTCAATAACGCGGGGACGTCGGCGTGGTCCAATGCCTTCAGCGCCGCCACTTTCAGCACCACGACCCTGGAACTGGTCCCCATCGACGCCACCTGGCGCTACAACGAATCCCGCACCGACCTGGGAACCGCCTGGATTGCATCCAACTATGACGACCGGGTTTCCCCCTGGAAGACCGGCCAGGCCCTGCTCTATGCCGAAGACGCGACGCTGCCGGTCCCCAAGGTCACCCCGCTGACCCTGGGTCCATCCAGCAGCCGCACGCCCACGTTCTATTTCCGAATCGAGTTCAACCTCGACGTGGAACCCTCCAACGTCTCGGCATTGCAGTTGCGGACGATCATCGACGACGGCGCCGCGTTCTACCTGAACGGCAATCCCACACCCGCCTTCACGCTGGGCATGCCCGCCACATGGAACTATGGCACCTACGCCGCCCGCACCGTCGGTGATGCCACCTGGGAGGGACCGTTCAACCTCAACACCGGCTACCTGGTCCGGGGCCGAAACGTGCTGGCCGCGGAGGTCAAGCAGGTCAATAGCACCAGCAGCGACGTAGTCTTCGGCGCATCGCTGCACGCGATCCTCACCACGCCCAACATCAGTGCGCAGATCGCGCCCGTCACTCCCGATCCTCGCACCGAGCCGGTCGATTCGCTGACGATCACTTTCAGTGAGCCGGTCACCGGCCTCGACCTGTCCGACCTGCGCCTCACCCGCGATAACGGCGCCAACCTGCTGACCGCGGCGCAGACGCTGAGCACCCCAGATGGCGGAAAGACCTGGACCCTTGCAAACCTTGCATCGCTCACCGCGGGCGCCGGGAATTACAGCCTGATGCTGCTGGCCAACGGGTCGGGCATTTCCGGCCTCGCCTCGGGACGCCTCTTGGGAGCCGATGCCGTTGAGAGCTTCCGCGTCAGTCCAACGACGGTGCAGGGCACGCCCCTGGCCGATGCGCTCTACATCCAGGTTAACGGGGAGAACATCGAGGTCTTCAAGACGATTCCCCCCAGCGGCAACCCGGCCTATGTGATTCCCTGGGCCGGAATCGCCACCCTCACGCTGGATACCGGCTTCGGCGACGACGCGATTCACATTGCCGGGGCGTTGCCCGTGAAACTCATCCTCAACGGCGGCGGCGGAAACGACCGCCTGACCCTTGGAACCGGCACTTACGATTTCAAGGACGACCTGGGCCTGACCCTCGGAATTGAAGAGCTGATCGTGGGCGGCAACGCGAACGTCAGTTTCACGGCCTCGCAGCACCTGTCCTCGCTCGGCATCGAGAACAACGGCCGGGTCAGCCTGACGCCGGGCGGAAACAGGGTCCTGCGCACAGGCAGCCTCAGCATCGCCCAGCAGGGCGTGCTCGATCTGGGCGGACATGCCATGATCGTGCAGGCGCCGGCGGGAACTGCCGCATCCGTCCGCGCCAGCGTCGCCTCAAGCATCGCCAGCGGTCGCAACGGCGGGTCGCAACTCTGGACCGGCAAAGGCATCGTCAGCAGCCTCGCTCAATCCAATCCGGACCGCACGCTGGGCCTGATGCTCAACGGCAAGGACGGCGGCGGCGTCTTCTACCATGAATTCGCCGGCGAAGAAGTCGATGCCAACTCCGTTCTCGTGCGCTACACCTGGAACGGCGATGCCGACCTGAACGGCCGCCTCAACGCCGACGATTACTTCCGCATCGACAAGGGATTCTTCCTCTGGCAGAACGGCCAGGCAACGGAACCGACGTTCCGGAACGGCAACTTCGACTACGACGATTCCGTCAGTATTGACGACTACATCCTGATTGACGCCGCGATGATGTCCCAGTTGGGAGGCGGCGGTGGCGGCGGCGGGGTACCCGATGACGCTGCAACAGCCCCTGTCCCCGCCGCCGCGATATCAACTACACCCGTTGTCGGCATCTCGGCGACGCAGGCCAGGACGGCCGATATTCCGTTGCTCGCCCGCACGGCGATGATCGTCGAGTCCGCGGCGCAGGATGCGGGATTGGCCCTTGCCGGTACGAGCCGGACGGCCAACCCCCTGCTGTTTTGCGATCAGCCGATCCTGGCATGAACGATGTCCGCTGGGGCCCAGGAACTGCCTGACCGGGCCGCACAAATGCTTCCTTCGGACCGCAAACTCTCGGCCGCAGAAATGCCCCGACGAAACCCAAACACCACGGCCATCCGCGCCACGGCGACGATTCCGCCAACGGGTCGGCGCCGGCTTCAGCGTCGTATAGCGAACTTGACAGAACCTCGACAAGTCCATAACGTACCTGCCCTGTCCGGAGCGGCGGGTTCGGGAAAGGCAATCCTTCCCGGCATGCCCGCCGTTGCCTTTTTAGGGCGTTTGTTCCATCCGGCGGCAGAGTTCAGTTGGCAGTGATTGGTCGGAACAGGCGACTGGTCTGGCCTGCTGACCGCATGCTGCGGACTGCGAGTTGGCTGTAGAGGAGTCACCATGCAACCGGTTCAGAAAATCAGCAAGACGCGTAAGCGCAACCGTCGGTCCCACCATGCTTTAAAGCCAGTTCATTATGTGCGTTGCCAGCAGTGTGGAACCGCCAAGCTCCCGCACGCGGCCTGCGGCAATTGCGGCTTCGTGAACCCGAAGCTGGCGATTCAGGTCGCGCAGGAAACCGAATGAGGCGAGATTGATTTCCGATTGTCCGGGTTCGATTGAGGCGGTGGTCGAGCAAATCAATCGGCAGCGGGACGTCAGAAGTTGACCTGAGGAGCACCTCGTGCGAGCCGCAGTGGATGTGATGGGTGGAGACAAGGCCCCCGCCGCCATCCTCAAGGGATGCTTTGAGGCCGCGTCGCTGTTGGAAGGTCCCGACCAGATCCTGTTGGTGGGCGACGAGAACGCCGCACGAGCGGCCCTTGACGCATCGGGGCTGGATCCGGAGAAAAAAAAACATTACCGGATTGTCCCCTCCACCGAGGTCATCGCCATGGACGATTCGCCGGTTGAGGCGATTCGATCCAAGCCGCACAGCTCGATCAACATCATGTGCGACCTGGTCAAGAAAGGCCAGGCGGATGTCTGCATCTCCGCCGGGAACACCGGCGCGTGCGTCGCGGCATCGCAACTGAAGATGCGAACCCTGCCCGGCGTCAGTCGGCCGGGCATCGCGGTGCTCCTGCCCACGTTTCACGGGCCGGTGGTCATTTGCGACGTGGGAGCCAATCCCGAGCCCAAGCCCAAGCACCTGTTGCAGTACGCGCTGATGGCCGGCGCCTATTGCACCGCGGTCTGCGGCACGGCCAACCCGCGCGTGGGCCTGCTGTCGATCGGCGAGGAGGACGCCAAGGGCAATACCCTGGTCAAGGAGACGCGCAAGCTGCTGAAGGATGAACCGCTTGTGAACTTCGTCGGGAACGTCGAGGGTCGCGACCTGTTCAAGGGCGTGATCGACGTGGTGGTCTGCGACGGATTCGTCGGGAACATCGTCCTGAAGTTCACCGAGGGGCTCTCGGAGGGACTTTTCCGCACGATCTACGCCGAGATCAAGGCCAATGCTCCGGAGATCATGCCGCAGCTGAATCCCGTGTTGCACAAGCTGATCGAGCGGCACGACTGGCAGGAATACGGCGGAGCCCCGCTGCTGGGCGTCAACGGATACAGCTTGATCTGTCACGGCCGGTCGGATTCACGGGCCATCAGGAGCGCCATCCGCGTCAGCAAGCAACTGGACAAGCAACGGATCAACCAGCAGATCATTGAGAGGATCGAGAAGAGCATCCCGGTCAGCGAGGAATAGCAAGCGGCCCCGGACCGCCCCGGAGCGGATTGGTTCGATCACGGTGCACGCCGGTCCGCCCGAATCGCCGCACAAAAGACACCCACTCGTCCGGTTGTCCAGCTTCGCGGCACAAGGCATGCGACGCGGCAAAGCATGAACAACGGCAAGGAACCGTCAGTCATATATGTCCCAATACGGAGCCATCATCGCAGGAACAGGCAGCTACCTGCCGCATCGCCGGTTGACCAACGAGGAACTCTCCCGGATGGTCGATACCAACGACGATTGGATCACGCAGCGCACGGGAATCAAGGAGCGGCGCATCGCGGCGGACGATGAGTCCACCGCCTCGATGGCGACGGGGGCGGCCCGGGCGGCGCTTGAATCGGCCAGGCTGGAACCCGGGGACCTGGACCTGATCATTTGCGCAACCATCACCCCCGAAATGCAGTTCCCCTCCACCGCGTGCTTCGTGGCGGCGAACCTCGGGCTGACCGACAAGCCCGCGTTCGACATCTCCGCCGCCTGCTCCGGTTTCATTTACGCACTGGAAACGGCGACGCACTTCATCAAGTCCGGGCGCTACCGCAATGTGCTGGTCATCGGGGCCGAAACCCTTTCGCGGGTGACCGACTACACCGACCGCGCCAGCTGCATCCTCTTCGGCGACGGCGCCGGCGCGGTGGTGCTCCAGCGCAGCAACGACCCCAATCGCGGCGTGATCTATTCGTCGCTGCACGCCGACGGATCGCAATGGGACATGCTTTACTGCGCCCCGGGCTCGCGCAACCCGATCACGCCCGAACTGATCGCCTCGCGCAAGCAGTACATGCAGATCAAGGGCCGCGAAGTCTACAAGTTCGCCGTTTCACGTTTCAACGAACTGATCGCCGACGCGATGGCCAAGTGCGAGCTCAAGCAGGACCAGGTCAAGATGATCGTCCCCCACCAGGTCAACCAGCGCATCATCGACTCGGCGATGGAAAAGCTGGAAATGCCCGGGGAAAAGGCCTTCGTGAACATCAACCGCTACGGCAACACGTCGGCGGCGTCCGTGCCGATCGCCCTTGACGAGGCCTGGCGGTCTGGCAGGATTTCGCCCGGCGACGTGATCGTCCTGGTGGCCTTCGGCGCGGGCCTGACCTGGGGCAACGCTGTCGTCCGCTTTTGACTCGCTGCCAGCAACCCTCAACCGGCAAACGTCAGATGTCCGACAAACTCTGCATTCTCTGTCCCGGTCAAGGCGCCCAGGCGGTCGGCATGGGCAAGGACTTCCATGCCGTCTCCCCGATCGCCCGCGACACCTTCGACACCGCCAACCGGATCCTCGGCTTCGATCTGGCCGGCCTCTGCTTCGCCGGCCCGGAAGAGCGACTGAACCAGACTGACATCAGCCAGCCGGCCATCTTTGCCACCAGCGTCGCCGCGTTCCGCGCCGCCGTTTCCGCCGGCAAGCTCCAGCCCGGCGCCAGCTCGGTCTACGCGGGCCTGAGCCTGGGCGAGTACACGGCCCTGCACCTGGCCGGCGTCTTCTCCTTTGAGGAAGGACTGAAACTCGTCGCCGCTCGCGGGCGATACATGCAGGAAGCGGCCGTCGCAACCCCTGGCGGCATGGTCGCGATCCTCGGCGCCGACGACGCCCAGGTCGATGAACTCTGCACGCGGTGCGCACAGGGCGATGTGCTTGTTCCGGCCAACTACAACGCCCCGGGACAGATCGTCGTCAGCGGCAGCGTGGCCGCCTGCCAGCGAATCCTGTCCGCCGCGGAAGCCGGCGGCTTCAAGGCGATGCCGCTGAAGGTGGCCGGGGCGTTCCACAGCAGCCTGATGCGGTCCGCCGCGGAGCGCATGCAGGCGGAGTTGGAGAAGGTGACCTTCGCGTCGCCCCGGGCGACGGTCTTTGCGAATGTCACGGCGGCCCCCCACGCCGACCCGGCCTCGATCAAGCAGCTCCTGGTCCGGCAGATCGTCTCGCCGGTCAAGTGGTCGCAGACGATGCGGGCGCTGCTTGCCGACGCCGACCTCCGGTTCGTCGAACTGGCCCCCGGGAGGACGCTGGCGGGACTGGCCAAGCGGATCAATCGGCGGCTGGCGATCGATTCCCTGGCGTCGGCCGACGCACTGACAACTAACAACGGGCAGCTCCCATGAACGACAAACGCGTTGCATTCGTCACAGGTGGTTCCCGCGGAATCGGCGCCGCGATCGTCAAGCGATTGGCCAAGGACGGCTTTCACGTCATCGCCGTTGCACGCAACGCCGACAAGCTGGCCGAGGTCTGCCAGGAAGTGTCGGCAGCCGGCGGATCGGCCGAGGCGATCGTCTGTGATATCGCGGACGCCAAGGCCCTGGGCCAGGCCGTCGAACAGGCCGCCGAGAAACACGGCCGCCTGGACGTGCTGGTGAACAACGCCGGCATCACCAAGGACGGCCTGATCCTGCGGATGGATGATGTGGACTTCGACACCGTCATCAACACAAACCTGAAGAGCGCATTCGTGGCGATCCGGGCGGCGGCCCGCCCGATGATGCGCGCCAAGGGAGGACGGATCATCAACATCAGCTCGGTCTCCGGCGTCGCGGGAAACGCCGGGCAGGCCAACTACGCCGCCTCGAAGGCGGGCCTGCTGGGCCTGACCAAGTCGGTGGCCAAGGAACTGGCCGGCAAGAACATCACCTGCAATGCGATCGCGCCCGGATTCATCACCACCGACATGACCAACGTGCTGCACGAGCAGATCAGGGAAGGCGCCAAGGCCATGATTCCCCTGCGACGCTTTGGCCAGCCGGAGGAGATCGCCGCCGCGGTCGCGTTCCTGGCATCGCCCGACGCCAGTTACATAACCGGGCAGGTGCTCTGCGTGGACGGCGGCATGGTGATGTGACGGGTCGGAAACGCGAGCACCCCTGTCGGAACCCGCCTCGGCCGACCGGTTATTCGGCGCGATGCAGCCGTCGCCGATCCGCTCGCTCGCCCGCCCGCACGGTGGAATTGTTGAAAAACGACACTCCACCGCTATAGTCAGCGAACCTTCGGGCCGCGTGGCCCGGATGAGTGTTAGGATAGTGCGTTTTTAAACACGGGGCAGGACGGAAACTATGGACGACATTGAACAGAAGGTCATCGAGATCGTCAGCGAGCAGATGGGTGTCGACAAGGGCGAGATCACCCGCGAGACGCATTTCATCAACGACCTGAACGCCGACTCCCTCGACACCGTCGAACTGGTGATGGAGTTCGAGGACGCCTTCGAACTGTCCATCCCGGACGAAGAGGCCGAGAAGATCCAGACTGTCGGCCAGGCAATCGACTACATCAAGGAACATTCGAACAAGTAGTTCGCGGTTTGCAGTTGGCAGTCTTCCGTGCCTGCCAACCGCCGACTGCCAACTGCCCACTGACGTCACATGAGTAAACGCCGTGTTGTCATCACCGGACTGGGAGTCATCACCTCGCTGGGCGAAACGGCCGATGCGCTCTGGGAGAACCTCTGCGCCGGCAAGAGCGGGATCGTTTCCATCACCCGCTGGGACGCCAGCAAGTACCCCACCCGGTTCGGCGGGGAATGCACGAACTTTGACGTTACGCGCTACGGCGTGGACGTCCGCGAGGCCCGGCGGCTCGACCGCTTCGCGCAGTTCGGCATCGCCGCCGCCGTCACGGCGGTCAAGGATTCAGGACTGGATTTCTCCAGGGAAGACCGGCTGCGATGCGGCGTGGTGATCGGTTCGGGCATCGGCGGCATCGAGACGCTGGAGGAGCAGAAAAAGGTCCTCGACGCCCGGGGCGTATCGCGCGTCTCGCCGTTCACGGTGCCGCGACTCATGGTCAATGCCGCGAGCGGAAACGTGTCGATCATCTTCGGCATCCACGGCCCCAACACCGCCGTGGCAACCGCCTGCGCCACCGGCTCGCACGCCATCGGCGACGGCGGCCGTTTCATCCAGCACGGCATCGCCGACGTGATGATCGCCGGCGGCGCCGAGGCCGCCCTCTGCGAGATCGGCATGGCCAGCTTCTGCGCAGCGCGTGCCCTCTCCACGCGCAATGAAGAGCCGCAGCGGGCCAGCCGGCCCTTCGACAGGGACCGGGACGGCTTTGTCATGGCCGAGGGCGCCGGCGTGGTCGTACTCGAAGAGTTCGAGCACGCCAGGAAACGGGGCGCCCGCATCTACGCCGAGTTGATCGGCTACGGGATGAGCGGCGACGCCTACCACATCACCGCGCCGGAGGAGGAAGGCAAGGGCGCTGCGATGGCCATGGAACTTGCCCTCAGGGACGCCGGCATCGCGCCCGATCAGGTGGACTACATCAACGCCCACGGCACGAGCACCGACCTGGGCGACGTGGCCGAAACCAAGGCGATCAAGGCCGTCTTCGGCGAACATGCCCGCAGGCTGTCGATCAGTTCCACCAAGAGCCAGCTGGGACATTCCCTGGGCGCTACCGGCGGCGTCGAGGCGGCCATCAGCGCCATGGCCGTCCATCGCAACCTCATCCCGCCCACCATCAATCTGGAGAACCCCGATCCGCGCTGCGACCTGGATTACACCCCCAACAAGGCTCGCGAACGCAGGATCAACGTGGCGTTGAGCAACAGCTTTGGCTTCGGCGGCCACAACGCATGCGTTCTGCTGCGAAAAGTGGACTGAGGACAAGAGCTGTCATAAGCCAAGGGCTCACGGGTCGCGATCCGTGGGCCTTCTTCTTTGTCTTGAATCTGCTCCAACTCTCACATGGTGGTGCGCATTGCACCTCCGATTCGCCGATTGGCCGGATCGGCACAATTGGTCAATACCCCCGGACAGGCTTACAATGCCGCCATGCGCGTAGGCTGGATCTGCCACGATGACTTCCTGCTGCACGACACGCGCGAGGATCACCCCGAGCGACCGGAACGGCTGACGCGCATCCGCGAGGGTCTGGCCGAGCGCGGCCTGCTTGACCAACTGATCCCCATTCCCTTCGACGCGGCATCGCCGCAGGCGCTGGCGATGATCCACGATCCGGCCTATATCGACCTGGTGCGAATGGCCTGCGAAAGCGGTTTCACCTTCATCGGCTCCTACGACAACCCGATCTGCCCGCGCAGCTATGAGGTGGCGCGGCTGGCCGTGGGCGGCGTGGTGGCAGCATGCGATGCCGCGATGGCCGGCACGGTCGATCGCGCCTTCTGCGCCGTTCGCCCGCCGGGGCATCATGCCGAGACCGACCAGGCGATGGGGTTCTGCCTTTTCAACAACGTGGCGATCGCTGCCGAGCATCTGGTCCGGTCGCACAAGCTCACCCGCGTGGCAATCGTGGATCTGGACGTTCACCACGGCAACGGCACTCAACATATCTTCGAGTCCCGCGGCGACGTGCTCTTCATCAGCCTGCATGAGCGAGGCATCTACCCGGGCACCGGCCATGAGTCCGAAGCCGGCGTCGGCCCGGGTGAGGGTTTCACGCTCAACATCCCCCTGCTTGGCGGCTCCGATGAAAAGACCTATCGGCGCGCCATCGAGAATCGGGTTCTTCCAAGGCTGGACGACTTTCAACCCCAGTTCATCATTCTGAGCATGGGATTTGACACCTACCGCGAGGAACGCATCGCCCACATGAACCTGGAAGCCGATTCGTTCGGACCGCTCACGCGCTCCCTGGTCGAAGCCGCCGACAGGCATTGCCGCGGACACCTGGTGAGCGTGCTGGAGGGCGGTTACTGGCAAAGCGCCCTGGGTCGATGCGCAGCCGCGCACGTGGCCGCGATGATGTGAACACCCTACCGCGTCAGGACGCTCTCCAACTTATCGAACAGCCAATCGTTGATCTGCCCGGTCTTGTCAACCACCGCCTTGTCGGTCCCCTTGCCGCCGTTGATGCCGTCGGCCACGCCGTCCTTCGCAAAAATGGTGTCGTCCCCATCCTCTCCGTAAAAACGGTCGGACCCAAGTCCGCCCGCGAGCGTGTCGTTGCCGGCACCGCCCCACAGGGTATCGTCGCCGGCGCCGCCATCGAGCGAATCATTTCCCTTGCTGCCCGCCAGGTTGTCGTTCCCCTCCCCGCCCCTGACCGTGTCGTTCCCGTCAGCCGTGGTGATGATGTCATTGCCGGCCCCGCCATCCACCAGCGCCGGAACAGGCTTGATGTTGAGATTCACCCCGCCCGGAGTGCTGGGCACACCGGGCAGATTCGGAATCGTGACCGCACGGGTGTTCAGACCAACACCCACGCCAACCGTGATGATGTCGTCGCCGCCATTGCCCAGAATGACGACCTTCTTCAGGGCCGGGTTTGATAGCGGCTTGTTGAGCACAATCTTGTTGCCAACCGAAATGTTGATATTGGCGGCAACCTGCCCGTCGCCGGCCACTACGATCTTCTCCGCCGCATTGGTCCCCTTGATGGTCAAAACCCCGGCCGACAAAGACCAGGTGGCGGCCAATAAGCGACGATCCTCCAGCAACTCGATGTGCATTTCTCCGGACTCCTTGAACCAGAAGAACGACCCGTGCCCTCCCCCGCATTTGGGGAGACGAGATAACCGTACTATTCTTATGCCATATGGAACGGGACAGTCAAGGAGAAAGAACTGACTCGGGTCGTCGCCCCACAACGCCGGCTGATCGGGCAGGCCGCCACGACCCATAACGCCCATCTCAACCCTCTCGTCCCATGAGCTGACCGCGGGCCGGGGGTTGATCGGCCAAAAGAATGATCTCCATGCGCCCCACGCGCGGCCCAAGCCCGTTCGGGGCCACGGGCGGGACGCCCGTGGTACGCCATGCGCCCCACGCGCGGCCCAAGCCCACTGTCCACGACCGCCTTTCCGGCACCATTTCCGCAGGAATCCGGCGGCGTCCAGCCAACGGGCCGTTTCGCCTGGACAGCCTTGCGCACGGGATCGTGTCGCGTAACCATTCAGTATGTTGAGGTATTGCCCGATGAAGGCGATAGCGGAATGAAACGGCGATGGTACGAGGCAACGAGGTTCGTTTGGGCGTGATCGGCACTCTGAGCAACGGGATCGCGGCGTTTGCGCAAGTGCCATTCGCCGCCGCAACTCCTCAGGAAGCTTCCAGCCTCCGCTGGTACGGTTGGACCCTGACACTGTGCTGGACGGCCGTCGTGGCCGGATTGCTGATCTGGTCCGTGGTGGAGAATCAGCGGGGAAACGTCGACGAAGCGATGATTCGGGCGGAAATGGCCAGGGAGAAAGACATCGCCTATCGCCGCTGGGTGCAGGTAAACGGGGGCGTATACATACCGGTAACGCCGACATCTCAGCCCAACCCGCACCTGAACGTTCCCGAACGCGACATCACCACGCCATCGGGCAAGGCCCTGACCCTCGTGAATTCCTCTTACATGGTTCGACAGGTCAGCGAGCTTGCGGGCGACAGTATTTCGGTCAAGTCGCACATCACGAGCCTCAAGCCGCTGAGACCCCAAAATGCACCCGACCCGCGAGAGGCCGAGGCGCTGCGACAATTCGAACAGGGGGCGCAGAAGGTCACCTGGCAGGAGACAATGGACGGCAGGCTTTACCTGCGGACCATGTGGCCGTTTGTCGTGAACGAGTCATGCCTGAAGTGTCACGCGCAACAGGGCTATCAGGTCGGCGACATCCGCGGCGGGATCACCACGTCAGTGCCCCTCCCGACCCTGTTCAGTTCCCTGGGAAAGATGTGGGCGACGATCGCGGGATACGGTCTGCTTTGGACCGCCGGCTTGACCGGAATCGGTTTCTCCTGGCGCCGGCTGCAGCAGCACGAGCGCAAGCGGGAACACATCGAGGAGCAACTGCGACACGCGGCATTGCACGACGCCCTGACCGGACTGCCCAACCGCCGAATCTTCCATGAGGATCTGCGGCATGCCATCCGCGAGGATCGCCACTCGGACCGACGATTCGCGGTCATGCTCCTCGATCTGGACCGATTCAAGGTGGTCAATGACGGTCTGGGCCATGCGATGGGAGACCGCTTGCTGATCGAAGTGGCCCGCCGGCTGGTGGAATGCGTCGGAGCCGATCATCGACGCGCCGAAGCACCCCTGGTCGCACGGCTGGGCGGAGACGAGTTTGCAGTGCTGCTGCGCCAGACAGGCGGCAGCGCTGAGGCGCAGGCTTTGGCCACAGCCATTCAACACCGCGTGGCCGAGCCAGTCATTATCGCCGGGCTGGAGATTCATAGCTCGGCATCGATTGGCCTGGTGATCAGCAGTGGAGCCTACGAGGTGCCGGAAGAGGTGCTTCGCGACGCGGACACGGCCTTGTACGCCGCCAAGAACGCCGGTCGGGCGCGGTATGCACTGTTCAACAGTCAGATGCACGACATGGCCATGCGCCGGCTGCAACTGGATGCGGAACTGCGCAAGGCCATCGAGAATGACGAGTTCGTCCCGTTCTTCCAACCGATCGTTGACCTGCGGGACGGACCGGTGGTGGGATTCGAGGCGCTGGTGCGGTGGCAGCATCCCACGCGCGGACTGGTTTCGCCGTTGGAGTTCATACCGGTGGCCGAAGAAACCGGACTCATCGTGCACATCGGCTGGAAGGTGTTGGAATCATCCTGCCGACAACTGCGCCTGCTCCAACAGCAATTCCCGGACCGCGAGTTGTCCATCAGCGTGAACCTCTCCAAGCGACAGCTGACCGAGAAAGACCTGGTGAGCCGAATCGCCGCGTTGATCGAACGGACGAAGGTGACACCCAGGCTCCTGAAGCTGGAAGTCACCGAGAGCCTGGTGATGGACCAGGCCGAGGCGGTGACTCCGGTGCTGGCGGATCTGCGGAAGCTGGGGGTGATGCTCGCCATGGACGATTTCGGCACGGGGCATTCCTCGCTGAGCTGCCTGCACCGATTCCCGGTGGACTATCTGAAAATCGACCGGGCGTTCATCAACAACATGGAGCTGAATCGGGAGTACGCCGCCATCGTGCATGCCGTGGTGACGCTGGCACACAACCTGGGAATGACCGTGGTGGCCGAAGGGGTGGAAACCCAGGAACAGGTCCTGCAACTTCAAACGCTGGACTGCGATCTGGGCCAGGGCTTCCTGTTTTCCAAGCCACTTCCCGCGGCAAAGCTGGCCGCCGTCCTGGGATCGACCCATTGGATGAAGAAGTCGGCCTGACCCGGAGATGCTTCCAGTTGCAACACCGCGTTCGAGCGGATCGGGTTCGTGAGTACCGTAGAACCCGATTCGCAACCCGCTCCTCCGAATCTCCAGATCCGGCCATCGCCCATTGACCACTGCCCGGAAAGATCAGTCATCGGCCCCGGCCGCGTCCTTGATCACAAACGTGGCCTTCAGCCGCGCCACCAGGCCCGCCAGCCCTGCCTGTTCCACCGACTTGAGCACTTCCGCGAATTCCTTGTACGCGGCGGGCGCTTCGTCACGCGGGTACGCGCGACAGTTGGTTAGAATGTCCCGGTCCCGCAGGTCCCGATCCACAACCCCCTGATCAAGCTGCCGCATGGCCTCCCTTCGGCCCATGCGCCGCCCGGCACCGTGGTTCACGCTGTAACAGCTCTTCTCCGCGCCCGGCTGGGCCACCATCACCACCGACCCGTCGCGCGGATTGCCCGGCAGCAGGATCGGGTGGCCCGTGCGGTGGAAGGGGGAACCCTCCAATGCGGGATGACCCGCCGGAAACGCCCGCGTGGCTCCCTTGCGATGAACCCACGCCACTTTCCCATCAATCACTTCCTGCCGAGCGATGTTGTGGCTGATCAGGTAGACCAGATTGCCGGCCACGCCCGGTATCACCTCTTGGAACGCCTCCAGCACCAGGGCATTGATCAGCAGGTGATTCACCGTCGCGAAGTTGGCGCCCGGGGCCATGTCATCCAGGTATGCGTCGGCCTCCGGCGTTCCCAGCGGCGCGTAGACCAGGTGCCGGTCGCCGCCGGGAAAGGAAATCCTCCATCGCTCAAACATCGCCTCCAGCCGCCTGAACTGCGACTGGGCCAGTATGTTTCCGAATCCACGCGAACCGCAATGCGACAGGAAGGCGATGCAGCCGTCCCGCAATCCGAAAACCTCCGCAACAGCACGCGAGCGGGCATCCTCGCCGACCTGCACAATCTCGCACTCGCCGAAGTGATTCCCCCCGCCATATGACCCCAATTGCCCCAGCTTCTCATCCAGATTGCGAAAAGTCCCCTCGGCCACATGACGGTCAAATCGCTCGGCCAGCGTATCGCTGGTTCCGTCGTGTCCGGTGTGAACCGCGTCCTCGCACCGCCAGACCCATTCCGCCGGCAGCCCCATCGACTGGCAGACGGCCTGCGAGGCGCCCTCAACCACCGCGCGTCGGGCGAGATCGGCCGGCACGCGCCTGCTTTTTGGAACCGACCGCTGTCCTGCACCGGCGCCGGTTGGAATGCGGTCGCCGATCGCCTTGATAAGGGCCCGGCGGAGTCTCCGATCGGCGATCTGGTCGGCCGGCAGGTTCAACTGCAACAGGCTCATGGAGCACTTGATATCAACGCCGACCGGCCCCGGATAAATATGCGTCGGAGATACCATGACACAGCCGACCGGGGCGCCATACCCGGCGTGGCCGTCGGGATTGAGAACCAGTCTCGTCACCCCCGGTGCGTGGCGCGCATTCAACGCCTGCCGCAAACAGGTGACATCAAAACCCTCGCGAATGGGCGATGTGCCGATGACGGTCAACGGCGGACCTGATTCGTCCGGGCCGGACAGAATGCCGGTTGCCGGACCGGTGGGAATAATACGCGGCCTCTCGCCGGATCTGTCAGTACTCATCCATGCTCTCCGACGAAGCCTTGGATCTATCGCTCCGTGAAGGCAGCTTACACGATGGATCGCACAACCGGAACGCCCGACGCGACTACCCGTTTCGCGGCCTATGGCGGGATTCGATTCGACAGGGCCTGGAGAATCTGGCTCTCCCACCATTCCAGCAGCCGGTAGTAGAGAAACTTCACCGCACGG
>Ga0101944_10000433_pt1 | contig 122714 bp, 105 predicted proteins | sample DewCreD2012metaG_FD_75245 | JGI IMG/M metagenome (GOLD analysis project Ga0101944, IMG submission 75245) | Hot spring sediment bacterial and archeal communities from British Columbia, Canada, to study Microbial Dark Matter (Phase II) - Dewar... ...
CCGGATCCGCTGGGCGAAGGGCAGGCGTCCATTGACGCATGCACAGGCGCGGGGCATTGCGCCGGAGGCACTGAAGGATGTGGGGGTGCGCTTGTTTGAGGCGCGGGCGTTTCTGAGCCGCAGCAGTTTGAGTGTCTCGATGGCAAGGAGCTGGAAGAAGGAGTGGAAGACACCGGGCAAAGCGAAGGCCGAGTATGTGCCGAAGCTGGCGCTTGCCTGAGGAAAGGAAAAGGAGCAGGCTGCCCAACTCAGTGTCTGCCTTTACACAAGGTTGAGAGCACTATTCAGGATATCCGCAGGGCTCTCAGCCGAGAGGAGATGCTCGGTGAGGTGAGCAGCCCGGAACAGGCTTGCAATATCGGCAAGATATCGGAGGTGTTCACGCGTGCTCTGGTTTTCGGGCACGAGAATGAGCACAAGAACCTGAACCGGGCGGGACAGTACCGCGATGCGGAAACCGCTTCTGTGAGATCCCAGACAGAGGACAGGACGCGTTATGCCACTAATGCGTTCGTGGAGCAAGACAACCCCCGGTTCGAGCTCGATCGGCTGCTGCTGAACCGTGCTGACAAAGTGGTTGGCAAGCTCCTGGATGCGTGCCGATTCCAGGTTCGGAAGGCCTGCAAACAGAAGTTCAAGAATGCCGTCAGCCAGCGCGGCCTGCTGCATGTTGACTCTAATGCGGCCTGCATTGAGCGCTTCCATGAGGGCCAGGTTGAGAGGTGCCTTCCCAGCCAGCGCTTTTTCTTCTCCCGTTTCGGAAGAAGCGCTTTCCCCCGAAAGCCGTGGAGAGCCCGCTCTGGCAAAGAATGCGGCTCCTGGAAGATATATCGTCGCCATGTTCGCATTTGAAGATTTTTCTGCCAAAAAATGGGGAAGCCGCTCCAGAGCAGGGAACCACGATACTTCCCCTGGCCTTGCACAGACAAGCAATACCGAATCGTGAGAGCCTGCAGCATTTCGCACGATGGAAGGAATATCCCGCCATGAGCCGTAAGTCGTCTCTTTCCAGCGGCCGGACGGAAGATAGTTGCGCAGGATTCTTCCCGCTTCCTGAGCGTTTTCTCCGGGAAGCAGCGCCAAAACTCTGCAGAATACGCTATCCGTAAACCTCGCGATGCATTGCAGCACAGCTGTGAATCCCTGGTGTGTTTCCACGAACGGCGGAACGATGATCAAGAGCTGTTGAGTCTGTTTCCACGAAAACACTCCCCGGGCTACCACGATCAGCTGGTCTGTGCCCGCAATCACCTGATCGATGACTGTTCCAAAAAAAGCGTTCGAAAGGCGGGGCGGTCGATTCCAGCCCAAAATGATGGTGTCCACATTACGGGCTAAGCTTTCATCAACTATGCCTTTTCCTGGATTGAGGGATTCGAGATTGATCGGGAGCGCAGCTTTTTTCATTTCCGAAAGGCGCATGACAGCGCCTGCCAGCAGTGTTTCGGAATCGGGAGACTGGCGGGAGATAGCATCTTCCGGAGAATGCACGACAATCGGAAACAGAGGATTCCGATTTTTGCTCCCATGAAGGATGTCAGCGAGTTCCAGGAGGAAAGGCATCGAGCTGGGCTTCGAAAGAGCGATCATGATCCTGCTTGGGATGAGACTTGCCTGCCCTTGCATGCGCAGGGTTTCTTCTGCGAAGCCGGTGGACGCGGAAATATGTCTGGATTCTGCAGACAGGGGGCGCAGATTCATGCGCAAAGGCCTGAAAACCGCCGAAAGCATTGCAAGAAGCACAGCAGAGGGAAGCAGGATGGTATCATCGGGCACCGTGTCGGCGAGGACCCATGCGACAGCCAGAGAAAATGCAGCATAGGGTAGTATGAATTGCAATGGCTCATTTCGAATGCTGTGAGCAATGCGCGATATCAGGATTACCAGGACTTGCGAGAGCAAGGCTGAGCCTGCGATAAGGAACACTCCCAGCAACCGGCTGCTATCCTGCGCGAATGAACCGAGCGGAATCGTTACACCGATCAATAGAAGCGCAGCCGGCATGAAAAGACTCTCGCTCAGCTGGAACAGACGGGATCGTTGTTCGTGCGCCGAAGTGATGGTACGGGAAAGGCAGACGCCGGTAATGAATGCCAGAAACCAAGGGGGGATTGCAAGGAAAGCTCCTCCGAATGAGACGGCAAAGATAATGAACAGGAGGAACGAAATCTCGATCGTGCCCCCCGGACTCGCATGTCGAAATACAAAGGCTGTCAGCCGCGGCAGGATAATCCTCAGCAATCCTGAAGCGATAAAGGCGCTTGCGAGAACGATCGCTGCAGATCTCGCTGGTATTCCTTCGGCAATCAATGTGAACAGCAGTAATGCCGATATCATTGCAACCGAAACGAAAGCCGGCATTTCCGGATGCGCAGTCTCTGTCGATCGATATGATGCGGGGCGGGGATAGGTCCAGGCTCCACCCGATGCCAAAAGAAACCCAATTGAAACAGCATGAGCAACGGACAAGCCGGCAAGAATGCCCAGGGAAAAGCCGGTAAAAAACGGAACAGCGATCCAGATGAGCGTCGAGGATGCGCTCCTCAATGCATCGGAACTCCTCGTTCTTAAGGAAGCGATCCTGACGTTGCTCCCTGCCATGAAAAAAATGAATACCATGCCGATGGAGCCGAATATCTGCAGCACCGAACCCGGCTCCAGAATGCCAAGACCGTCCGGTCCAATAACAGCTCCGATGAGTGGGATAATAGCGATCAGGGAAATCGAACAGAGGTCGGAAAGCCATGCCGATACCAGGAGCGCTGCGAGGATTATGGTCATAACGCCGACTGGTTCGTGAATGGTTTTCATACAGGTCAATTCTAGATCATGGAGGGTTCGAATACAACTCTCGATGCGTCAGCCTCAAGACGATTTCTGATAAACCTGGGTAGTGCTCTCAACCTTGTGCAAAGGCAGGTATGGAGTTTGCAGCCTGCAATTCCTCATCGACCCATCTTTCAAGCAGGCGCCAGCTTTTGGCACATGGCCGGCGTTCTCTTTGCCTTCCCTTATAGTCAGAACTCCCCGAGAAAGAGAATTTCCAGCTCGAGCGACAAACCCAGCTTTGCGAGCGCCTCATTCTGGGCGAATTCGATAAGCTGACGCATGTCGCAAGCCCGGGCCTTGCCCGCATTGATAAAGATGTTCGCGTGCCAGGGAGAGACCATTGCGTCTCCTATGCGGAAGCCTCGCAGACCGAGCTCATCGAGGAGCTTTCCAGTAGGCTTGCCGAAGGCACGATTGTTCTTGAATACCGAACCGGCGCTCGGAAAGTCGAAATGATGCTTTCGCAAGCGGTCGGCCATTTTTTCGCGCATGCGGAAGGCGATCGCGCGCGCATCCTCTGACTGAAGGCGGAAAGCCGCCGCGGCGACTGTCCAGCCTGCATGGGTGCCTTGTGCCTGGAAAGGGGAGCGCTTGTATTCCCACGAGAGCGAAGCAGGTTCCAGCCGGACCATCGTGCCCTGTGGCGAAATTGCGGTCAGAGAAGCGAGATGCGCGGAGATGTCTTCTTCGTAGCATCGCGCGTTCATGTATACCGCCCCTCCGACACTGCCCGGCATGCCATAGAAAGCCTCGAGTCCCGAAAGACTGTGGATCAGGGCTTCTTCGCACAAGGTCCCGACAGAAACACCGCACTCCGCTTCAAGCAGATAGAGACCCTGTCCAGCTGATGCCTCATGAATTTCCCTGACCAGACGCATCGATGCAAGCAGACCAGTATCGATCACTGCTCCCCTGATGCCCCTGTCGCCCACCAGAACATTGGCGCCGCCGCCCAGAAGAACCCAGGGAACTTTTTCATCAGCAAGCACCGTCATGACTTCTGCAAGAGCTGGAATGGTCCGGGGCCTGAGATACAAGTCTGCAGGGCCTCCGATTCTGAAAGTGGTGTGGAGAGCCATCGGCTCGTTGAAGGAGAGGAAACACCGCTCAGTATTGATTTTTTGAGCGATTTGCCATAGGGTTTCCATGCTGGGATGCATCATATGTCCGTACGAGAGGGAAGGTCAATGCGGGAAATCTATCTATTCAATACGATGGGACGAAGCCTCCAGAAATTTGTTCCGCTAAGGAACGGCAGTGTCGGTTTTTATGGATGCGGACCAACGGTCTACAATTTCGCGCATATCGGCAATCTGAGAACCTACATCTTCGAGGATATTCTGGTTCGTACCCTGAGGCGCTTCGGCTATTCGGTAACCCATGTCATGAACATAACCGATGTCGGGCATCTTTCAGGAGACGACGACACTGGCGAGGATAAGATGGTCAAGTCGGCGCGCGAACGTGGCAAGTCCGTCCTCGAAATCGCGCAGTTCTATACCGACGCCTTCTTCGCCGACACCGCGCGCCTCAATATCTGCCGCCCCAGCATCGTATGCAAGGCAACCGAACACATTGACGACATGATTGCCCTCATCCAGCGCATCGAAGAAAACGGCTTCACCTACTTTGCTGGCGGGAACCTCTATTTTGATGTGTCCAAATTCCCGCGCTACGGAGAACTTGCCGGCCTCCAGCTCGACCAGCTCAAGGCGGGCGCCCGCGTCGATGTTGACCAGAATAAGCGCAATCCCTTCGATTTTGTGCTGTGGTTTACCCGCTCGAAGTTCGAAAACCAGGCGCTGCTCTGGGACAGCCCCTGGGGCCGCGGCTATCCCGGCTGGCATATCGAATGCTCGGCTATGAGCATGAAATACCTTGGCGAGCAGTTTGACATCCACGCAGGCGGCATCGACCACATCCCCATCCACCATACCAACGAAATCGCGCAGTCTGAGGCCGCTACCGGCAAAAAATGGGTCAATTACTGGCTCCATGCCGAATTCCTCGTACTCGACAAGGGCAAGATGTCCAAGTCCTCCGGAAGCTTCCTCACCCTCCAAACCCTGATCGATCAGGGTTTCGACCCCCTCGATTACCGCTATTTCTGCCTTGGCGGCCACTATCGCAGTCAGCTTTCCTTTTCCTGGGAAGGGCTCGAACAGGCGCGCGCCGCCCGCCGTGCACTGGAAGAACGAGTGCTTCAGCTCAAGGAAGCATCAGGCGCAAAGCTCCCAGCCGTCTTGGGAGAAAAGGCCCGAGCGAGCCTCGATGCCTTCGATGCGGCACTTGCGGAAGACCTGGCCATGCCCCGCGCCCTCGCCCAGGCCTGGACACTTCTGAAAGACAGTTCCATTCCACCCGCCGAAGCCTATGCTGCCATACTCGACATGGACGAGGTTTTCGGCCTCAATCTTGCCAATGCAACGCGCAGGGAACATTCCCTCGATCAGGAAACCGTACATTGGATCGAAGAGATGATCGCCAGAAGGACAGCAGCAAAGAAAGCACGGGATTTTGCTGCCGCCGATGCGATACGGGCTGAACTCAAGTCGAAGGGCATCCTGCTCGAGGACAGGCCCGACGGTACTGTCTGGAAACTGGCATGACCAACGCATTCGGAGCCCCGGCATTCAAATCCCTGGCCCCTGGAGCATGGCCTTCCGAGCTCTGCCGGCACGATTCCGCAGAGCTGCTCGCGGTTATTGCGCCCCGGTCTCCGCAGATAATGCTGTCCCGATGGCGCAGGACGCAGCGAATGTAACATAAGGATGTGAATGTTGTTCACTAAAAAGGACGGCAGAGGTGCTCCCGAATTTGACCGCCTGTTCAGCCAGAACGCGGAATTGCTTCTGCGCATTGCGGTCAGGATAACCAACAGCTGGGAAGCTGCCGAAGATGTCGTCCAGGAAGCGTTCAGCAGGCTCATTGAAAAGCGTATGGTGTTTCCGAGCGACGATGATGCACGATATTGGCTGATTCGTGTAGTCAAGAATGCATCGATCAATTACTCGAAGCGCAAGATGAGAGAGTACAAGGCATACGAGCACTGGTGGAACAGCGAAACCACCAGCGCTAGGGCTGCAGCGAATCCGGTTTCGGCCGAGGACAATGCCATTTATGTCAATGCCGGCACCGACCGTTCTGCCGAAAATGAACTATTGAGAAAGGAATCGGCCGAAGAAATTCGCGATGCGCTCGGGAAACTGCCGGAAAAGCTGCGTATCGTCCTTGTGCTCAAGGAATATGAAGGGATGAACTATCGGGAAATAGCGAAGGTGCTCGGAATCACCGAAGGGAATGTCAAAGTACGGGCATTCCGCGCGAGGGAAGCCCTGCTTTCCCTTTTGCAGGAGAGAGGTTCCCATGTGTCCTGATGAGACTCTTCTGACTGCTTATGTCGATGGCGAGGTTCCTTCTCCCTGGAAGGAACGGCTGGAACTTCATCTGGCGCACTGCAACCGATGTCGCACGCGTGTCGAATCCTATCGAATGCTGGATTCGGTTCTCAAAGAACACAGCACGATCGATCAGGCACACCTCGAGCGTGCTCTCGAGCGCGTCATGATCTCTCTGGAAACCAAATCGGAGAGTGGGCATTCCAGCATGGCGCAATGGACATGGCGGCCGCGCAGGATGCTCGCTTCTCTCACCTCGCGAAGAATCCTCGTGCCGCTTCCCCTCTTTATCGCGTCGATGCTGCTCATGGTGTTTTTTGCCGGCCTTGCCTTTGGCATGTTCGGCGCAAGCCGGAAGGCGAGTCAGGCGCTCGCTTTGAGCACCCGGCTTCCCGCTTCTTCCACAGCAAGCATGGAATCCCTCGTCTCTTCCCTCGCCCAGACAGCCCCCGTCGAACTTGTCACCATCAATGCCCCGGATACTGCCTTGAGCCAGATATCCGGCACTGTGCCCGTATTCGTGATCTATCATTCGGGCAGCTCCAGGCCTACCATCATGGAAGTGCCTGTCAGCTCCACCGGGGGTACGGCACGATGAACACGCGTAAAATGCTCGGCTTTCTGATGCTGGCCATCCTGACTGCCGCGGGAATCGCTGCCCAATCGAATGATGCAAAGTCTTCTGCAGCCGTTCCCGTTTTCGAGTTCAGAGTAAGATCCGCCTTTGCTCTTACACCCGCAATGGTGAACGCCATTCAGGTAGCAAGCGCCGGTATCCAGCCAGTGAAAAAAGATGCCAGCCCGGCTTCTCAGCAGGAGAGCACAATACCGCCATGGGGACTTGCTGCGGTAAAGGCAGTTCAGCTTGCCGCTCCCTTCGGTATCAGAATTCAGGGAGAACAGATTGTCGCATTGATCGTGTTTACACCACTTGAGCCTGCAAAGAATGAACTGACGCTTCTTGTACAGAATCAGATCTGGGCAAAGAGCTCCAGTGATTCCATCCAGATGAACACATCTTTCCATACCATAAGGGTACCGCTGGGGATGCTGTTCTATTATTATCCTCTTGGAATGGATCCCAAGCGAGGCGCGCCGGTAGCGCTGGAACTGATCGTACAGCAGAAATAACCGATTTGAAGCCGATGAAACGGAAACTGGGTTTGGGAGCCTTGCTTGCTGCTGCCGCCATAATGGCAGCGGTTCTGGCATATCGCGCCCTGTATTTGCCTGAACTTATCGCCATCGATCCTGCGGCGTCCCGCCCCAATCAAGCCGTTACGCTGTTTGGCCGCAATTTGGGAAATCGGCAGGGCAGCATCCTGCTGGATGAAGTGCCTCTGCCGTCTTCAGCCGTAGTGGATTGGAGCTCCCGGCTGATTACCTTTCGAATGCCTCACGGAATCGATTCTTCAGCAGTAAGAATAAAAACATCGTTTGGGAAGAGCAATGCCCTCATGCTGGCGAATGCTGCGAAGGTTCCCGTTCCCTATGGCCAATCAACAACTTTCCTCGTCCAGCCCCTGATCGCCAGCGTGAAACCTGCAGGAAACGCCGCAGTGGGCAGCAAGGTCAGCATCGAGGGTGAGCGCTTCGGTGAGCCCGATGAAGGCTCGGAATTGTGCATTACGCGCACCTATGTCGCCGGCTTGCCGGATAAGAGCGATGCTGCCAATTTTGTCCATGTGCCGGCAAGCGATTCTCTCATTGAGCGCTGGGACGAGCATGCAATCGTGTTCCGCGTTCCCGATACTGCTGAAAGCGGATTCGTATTCGTACGAACCCCGCATGGTGTTTCGAACCTGTACCCTCTGAAAATAGTGCGAGCCGGAGGCCAGCTTTTGCGTGCTGATTCAATCCAGTACAGCCTGGAACAGCGAATCAGTGTCCATGTAAGCGCATCTCTTCCGGAAGGGAGGCTGTCGCTCTTCGTACCGCTTCCCATGTCTTCGCTCCATGAACGCGCAGCGAATGCGCTTGTCCTGGGAAAGGAATTGCTCAATGCTGAAGGTCCCGGGTGGATGGAATTCCTTCTAGGCGAAAAAGAAGCACGCCGCGGCAAGATTGAAATCCTGGTGCGATCCTCGATTGAAGTGAGCGAGATGAAAGCCGAACTGAGGCTGGGCAGTCTTCAGGAAATAGCCCAGCCTGCCCCTGCCTTCCTTGCTTCGAGCCTGACATCCGATGCGCTGGTGCCTGTCGATAATCCATCGATTGCCGCTTCAGCCGCTTCGATCCGCAAAAAGGAAAGAAATCCCTATTATCAGATTGTACGTGCCAGCCAGTGGCTCGCCTCCACCATCCGTATCCAGAACGCCCTTCCGCTGGCAGAGGACAATGCCGCTTCCGCACTCAAGACGGGTAAGGGCAGTGCAAGGGGAGCGGTTCTGGCCTTTACCGCTCTTTTGCGCGCGCTCGGAATCCCGGCAGTGCCGGTTTCCGGATTTCTCGTGCTGGAAGACGGCACGACCCAGCCCCATTTCTGGGTGGAATATTACCTGATGGGGCTTGGATGGGTGCCAATGGATCCCCTTCTGGCCCAGGGGTACAGACCGCCAAGGTTCAAAGCGGACTTTGCCGATCCTGCGCACTACTTGCGGGGCATCGACCGGAAGCACGTGGGAATCAGCAGGGGAAGTGTTGTCCTGCCGGCCTTTTCACCGGAAGTGGGAAAAAAACTGAAAGCCGCATGGTCTCTGCTTCCTTTTGATGAAGCTGCGGCTGGAATAAGCGCCAGTGTAATTCGGGAAACACCGAAATTGTCTGTTTTGGCCTATTGAATCAGGATGGCCCGTTTTCCCATGATGTGGTACACTATTTGTGGAGGAATCATGTCATACATTCAGAATTTCGATCCAGAACTGTATGCGGCCATGCAGGCTGAAGAAACCCGCCAGCGGGAAAAGCTCGAGCTTATCGCGAGCGAAAACTATACATCGAAAGCGGTGCGGGAAGCGGTTGGCTCCGTGCTGACCAATAAATATGCAGAAGGATATCCTGGCAAGCGATACTATGGTGGATGCGAATTCGTCGACATTGCGGAAAATCTTGCGCGCGATCGTGCCAGACAGCTGTTCGGCGCGGATCATGCCAACGTTCAGCCCCACTCGGGAAGCCAGGCAAACATGGGAGTGCTGTTTGCCGCCCTCAATCCTGGCGATACCATCATGGGCATGGACCTGGCCCATGGCGGGCATTTGACGCACGGCGCGCCGGTTTCCTTTTCCGGCAAAATGTTCAAGGTCGTGCGCTATGGAGTGAATCCCGACACCGAAACTATCGACTACGAACAGGTTAGGGCGCTCGCACTCGAACACCGGCCAAGACTCATCATCGCCGGCGCCAGCGCCTACTCGCGCATCATCGATTTTCAGCGCTTCCGTGCCATAGCCGATGAAGTCGGCGCCTATCTCATGGTAGACATGGCCCATATTGCAGGAATCGTCGCCACCGGCCGGCACCCGAGTCCGGTCCCCATAGCGGATTTCACGACCACAACCACCCACAAAACCCTCCGCGGTCCCCGCGGCGGCATGATTCTCGTCGGACGCGACAGGGAAAACAACCGCGGCATCATGACTCCGAAGGGAGATGCCCTGCGAAAATGGTCGGAAGTAATCGACAGCATGATCATGCCGGGAATCCAGGGTGGTCCTCTCATGCACGTCATTGCGGGAAAAGCAGTCGCTTTCAAGGAAGCGCTCGAGCCTTCCTTTGCCGAGTACATCGACAGGGTCCTGGCAAATGCCAAAGTGATGGCGCAGGCGCTCGGCAGGGGAGGAGCGCGGATCGTTTCCGGCGGCACTGATACCCACCTCATGCTGGTGGACCTGACACCGCTCGAAATAACCGGCAGGGACGCGGAAAAATGGCTCGACGAAGCCAACATTACCGTCAACAAGAACGGTATCCCATTTGACAAGAAAAGCCCCTTTGTGACGAGCGGCATCCGTGTCGGTACTCCTGCGGTAACGACAAGGGGCATGGGACCTGCAGAGATGGAGCAGATTGCCGGATTCATCATGGATGTGCTCAAATCAAAAGGCGATGCCCAGGTTATTGCCCGCGTGAAGCAGGAAGTGCTCGCTCTTACACGCCGTTTCTCTCTGCCGTGAGTCTGAGTTCGGAAGCGCGGCGGTGGTACGCGGAAGAACTGCTGAAGGCTGCCGCTGCCGCTGGTTTCTACGCCTGCGGCATTCTCGGTGTCTCTGAATGGAGCAGGATTCTGGACGCACTCGGTGGTGCAGAACAGGTACTGGAGCGTTACCATCTTGACGATGCCGGGGCGATCCTTGTGGCAGCTCTGCGCTATGCTCCCGATACTAGCCCCGAACCCCAGGATTCCCGCAGTGCAAGGGGCCTTCCCCCATTGCCGCTTCTGCCTGAATCGGTTGCAGGGACTTCCCTGCCTGCGTACACGGCAGCTATCGCGCGGTTTGCCCGCGCCGACTGGTACCGGGAAATGCTGAACCGCTTTTCCCGCTGTGTTGATCAGGTTTCGGCAGAGGCCCGAGAACGAGGACTGCCTGTGTTTCCTGCAAAGCGATGGCGCCGCTTCGCGAATAGCCATTTTCCGGAAAAAGCCCTCGCCGTTGCCGCAGGACTCGGGTCGATCGGACGCAACAGCCTTCTGATCGCGCATGCCGGCACACCAGCTGGAGAGCCGGCCAATGGCCCGGCCTGGTCTTCCGCTGTCCTTCTGTCACTCCTTGTATTTCCATTCGATGTGGACAACACACAAAATGCAGAGGAAGAGCTTCACCGTGCCCCCTATCCGCCCCTTGTGCGTTGCGGTTCCTGTGCACGCTGTATCGAAGCCTGTCCATCGAGAGCGCTTGCGCGCACTGAATTCCCCGTGTTCGACCGCTCTCGCTGTATTCAGCATTATGCGGGCATCGAAGGAGCCCTGCCGGATCACATCGCTTCAGCATGGCGGAATCAGTTCTATGGATGTGATATCTGCCTAGAAGCCTGTCCCTATTTCATCCCAGATCCGGATGCATCCTGCATGGTGGGCAGAATAGGAGGCCAGCTGGATGCCAGGGCGCTCGCGGTCATGAAAGAATCCCATCTGCGAACGATGTTCAAGGGCTCAGCGCTGGATCAGAAATGGATATCGTGCGCAGCCCTGGCACGCAATGCAGCACTGATCGCTTCGCGCGTTTCAGGCAGTTCCGGCATGGTCGGCAGTTTCAGCGGTTCAAACGCTTCCAGCGCTTCCCTCGGCCGGGGGTAGACCCGATTTTTCCTGCAGTGCGCTTTATTCTATACTGAAGCCATGAACCTGTACGCCTTGGATTTTTCGGTGCTTGAAGCGCGCTCGCGCATGGTGAGCCTTACCCGCCAGTTCTTTCTCTCCCGCGGCTATCTCGAAACCGACACGCCTGCGCTCGCCCCGGCTCTCATACCCGAATCCTGCCTCGAGGTGTTCGCGACGGAGTATCGCCATCCTTCCGCTCCGCCAAAGACACTGTACCTCATCCCATCCCCAGAAATCTGGATGAAACAGGTGATCGCCCATACCGGCAAGAGCGTGTTTCAGATCTGCAAGTCCTTCCGCAATGCCGAATCGGTCTCACGCATACACAACCCCGAATTCACCATGCTCGAATACTATGGCGTCGGCTTGACCAGAAAGGACAATATCTCGCTCACAGAAGCGCTGTTCGATGCACTCGCCGATTCCTCGACTCCGGAGAGCGCACGTCCGCCTTTCAGAGTCATGACCATGCGCGAAGCCTTCCATGCATTTGCCAAACTCGACCTCGATACCTGTACCGATGCGCCATCCATGCGCGCTGCGTGCAGAGAGCGGGGGCTTCTCTGTCCTGCCGATGCATCATGGGAAGATGCCTTCAATATTCTATTCCTGAGCATGGTGGAACCAGCCCTGCCCCAGGACCGCCCTCTCGTGCTCGACGAGTATCCCTCGGGAATCGAATGTCTCGCAGCGGATATTCCCGGCACGGCATACAAAGAGCGCTGGGAACTCTATGTCCAAGGCATTGAAATCGCGAACTGCTTTACCGAAATGGCCGATCCCGAAGCGGTGCAGCGCTATTTTAAGTCCCAGCAGGACCGCAAGCGAAATGCTCTCGTTCCGCATGCAGTCGATGTGCGATATCCGGAGCTCTTTGCGCATTTTCCGCCCTGTTCCGGCGTGGCGGTGGGCTTCGACCGGCTGGTCATGGTGCTTCTGGGAAAGCGATCCATCAAGGATGTCATGATCTTTCCCTTCGATTGAACAATCTGCGAGTCTTTACACACAGGCCCGCCCTGCGCTAGTATGTGGCACCCAATTCTTTACCAATCGAGGACAAATCTATGATTCGTGGTGGTGATATCGGAATCGGTACCTGCCTGCTCATCAACGGTACTCCGCATATCGTGGTCGAGCGGGAATTCGTGAATCCAGGGAAAGGCGCAGCCTTCGCCCGCGTTCGGTGCAAGAACCTGAAAAACGGCAACGTTATTACCCAGACCATCAAGACCGCCGATTTTGTGGAAGATGCGCAGGTCGATCTGACCGACTGCCAGTTCCAGTACAGTGATGGCGAATCCTACCATTTCATGAACAACGAGACCTTCGAGCAGTTCGAAGTGCCAGTTTCGGCACACGAGGAGAAGGGCCCCTATCTCAAGGAAGGCGAGACCTATACCATCGTGATGTGGGAAGGCGAGCCTATCGACATCAAGATCCCCTACAAGATGGTCTTTACGGTCGTCGAAAGCGAAAACTACATCAAGGGCGATACCGTGTCCGGCGCGACCAAGCCCGTCAGAACCGAAACGGGGCTGGTGGTCCGCGTGCCTTTGTTCATAAAGCAGGGTGAAAAGATTCTGGTCAATACGGAGACCAACGAATACGTCGAACGTGTCAACGAATAACCTTGAGAGACCGGCATGTCCTCTCGACCCGCTGGTCAATAGAACTATTGAATTTGCCTACAGAGGCGTGCGGCTGAAGTTCGATCTGTCGCACGCCCTTTTTTCGTCCTACGATATCGATGCAGGCACGCGGCTTCTGCTCAGGGAAATTGCCCATGAACCGGGCATCGTGGAAGCAAAAAGAGTTCTCGACGCGGGATGCGGTACCGGTGTAATTGGTGTCAGTCTCGCCGCCTCCTGCCCCGGGATGGATGTCGTGATGCGGGACCGCGACCTGAGAGCAGTCGCCTTTGCCTCCCGCAATGCACGTCGAAACCAGCTCGACTGCACCTGGTACGATTTCGAAGGAAACACACTCGAACCCTGCGCCAAGCCGCCTTTCGGCAAGATCAAGGTAAAGCCCCGCACCTCCTCGGTGTTGATCGCCGCTCCCGGCATGCTGGGCCAGCAAGATCCCCTCGCACCGTATGATGCGGTCATTTCGAATCTGCCTGCGAAAGCGGGGCCGAAACTCCTGGCGGATTATGCTGCGCATGTGGCTGAAGAACTGCTCAGACCACAGGGGCTGTATGCCTTCGTCATCGTGGCACCGCTGGCTGATCAGGCTGTGGGGTGGTGCACAAGCGCAGGATTTTCCATACTGAGAACGATTGCGACCAAAAACCATCTCGTCTGCATTGCACGGAACGAAAGGACTGAAGCGGTGCAGAAAAGTGCCCAATCAACCGGGGGCGGGGGCATCGAATCTGCTTCCTGGTTTTCCCGGTATGTCCGCTCACATTCACACTGCACGATTTCAGGGGCGAACCTCGCATGGGACGGAATCCAGGGCCTGCCCGAATTTGATGAACCTTCGTTCGCGATTCGCTGTGCGCTGGAGGCAGCCCGCAGTGCCTTCGCCGGCCTTCTGGTCCGAAGACTGCTCATATTCGAACCTGGAGCGGGAATTGCAGCTCTCTGGGCGCACAAAGTGCTCGGTCCGGCCGAAATTGTCCTCAAATCGCATGATCTGCTGTCACTCAGTGCAACCAGCTGGAATCTGAAAAAGACCTCAGCATCAGCTCCGCGCTGTATCCAGGAGCCTTTCGCCCTCGGACGAGCATCAAATGACGGCCTCGATGATGCAAGTTTCGATGCAGTGTTCGTATTTCCTGAGCAGATACCACAATACGACATTCCCGCACATTACTGGAGTCAGGTACGCCATTCGCTCAAGCGTGGAGGAAGCGTCATTTTTGCTTCCGATGCTACCACGATCGATCGCATTCTGCGCGCAAAGCCCGAGGGGTTTTCCCGCCTTCCCGTCAATGAGCGCAGGAAGGGATGGGAATCGATCGCGTTCCGCCGCGATTGAATGCAATGCAGGTCTTTGCAATGCAGACTGCAAAACAGTATATTCAATAGCATGAAAAAGTCCGCAAAACTCCTGCTGGAGTCGAAGACCCCCGAAGAGTACGTAGAAAACGCGCTCAAATGCCGTCTCACCCCCCCGGAAAAGGCCAAGTTGACCAGACTGTGGAGGGAAAAGACCGGATATACCCAGGAGGAGCTGATACACGCCCGCAACCGGAACGAATACTGGAAAAAGCGCAAAGTCCAGGGCGCTGCAGCGCGGACGAAAAAACGCATGCAGCAGCATGATTATTCCCTCGCATCGACCATCGAATGGACGCCTGAGCGTATCGAAGAATTCATCAAGCTCAACAGAAAGGATGCATTCGGGCGCTACCTGCACCGGGATTGGGAACTGGCCATGCACTTCGGAACCAGCATTCCCTCGATTCAGTACATGCGCCGCAAGTACAACAAAGTGCGAAAAATGCTCGGGCCGGGTGCCCGGCATGCGCGCATTCTCGAGTACATGGGATGTTCGGAGATGGTGCTTCAGCGGGGCGGTCCCCAGGCTCGACAGCGGTCTTTTGCAAAACAGCCTCAGCGCTCCCGTTCTTCATAGGGATTGGCCCGGGCAAGCACCCGGGCGATCACTGCATGCTCCGGAAGTAACAGCGCCGGATCCCGCGCCACCACATCGAACGCATCATCGCGTGCCGATTTCAAAAGCTCATAATCGGTCTGCAAATCCGCAATGCGCAGACGGAGCGCCCCAGCCTGCTCGATGCCGAGCAAGTCCCCCGGACCCCGGATTTTCAGATCCTCCTCAGCAATCGCAAATCCGTCGGTCGTCTCGAACAGGGCCTTGAGCCTGCTCTTGCCTTCTTCAGTCATCTGTTCGGAATAGATGAGAAAGCAGTAGCCCTGATGCACACCGCGCCCAACCCTTCCTCTGAGCTGATGCAGAGCCGACAGGCCGAATCGCTCCGCATGCTCAACGACCATCACCGTCGCATTGGACACATCGACGCCAACTTCGACTACAGTCGTGGCCACAAGAATGCGCACCTCGCCCGATACGAAGCGGCTCATCACCTCGAACCGCGTATTCTCGTCCAGCCTCGAGTGCAGAAGCGCAACCGGATATTCGGGGAACACTTTTGCTGCGAGCTCTTCCGCCATCGATTCGGCATTCCGCAGTTCCATCCGGTCCGATTCGGAAATGAGGGGATAGACAAAATAGGCTTGCCGGCCCTCGGCAAGCCGGGTACGGACGAAATCGTACACGCGGCTGATGCGGTCTGCCCGCGCCAGGTGCGTAATGACCGGCTTGCGGCCGGCCGGCATGGTCCGGATGGTGGAAACCTGAAGATCGCCGAAAAAGGTCAGAGCGAGACTTCGCGGGATGGGGGTGGCTGACATCATGAGCAGGTCGGGGATATGCCCCTTGCGGTAGAGCGCAACGCGCTGGAGCACGCCAAAGCGCTGTTGTTCATCGATGATGACCAACTGCAGGTTCCTGAACTCGACATCCTCGGAGAACAGGGCATGCGTGCCGATAGCGATATCGATTTCGCCCTTTTTGAGCGCTTCCAGAAGCGGAGGACGGGCTGCATTGGTGATGGAACCGGTTACAAACGCGAGCCTGACACCGAGAGGCTCGACAAGATGGGCGGCTGTCTGCGCATGCTGTCGTGCGAGAAGCTCGGTAGGAGCCATAATGGCAACCTGTCCTCCCCGCTCCACCGCATGCAGGGCAGCGAGGAGTGCCACAATCGTCTTCCCCGAGCCGACATCGCCCTGCAAGAGCCTGGCCATCGGATAGGGCTTGTGCATGTCTTCGACTATCTCGCTCAGCACTGACTTCTGGTCGCTTGTGAGTGTGTAGGGCAGGCGTTCTTCGAGCCTTTTCGCCAGGATACCCTGCGAAGGCGCGCGAGGCACGTTTTTCTGCCTCCGTGAATGGATGCGCAGTGCAATGCCCAGCTGAAAGTAGAAGAGCTCCTCGTAGGCGAGCGCATCGTGAGCCCTCCGGGCCTCTTCCCGGGAATGTGGAAAGTGTATCGAACGAAGCGCCTCGGCCTTGCAGGGAAAGTGGTGCTTTTCGAGGATTGCGGCAGGCAGTTCGTCCTCGATATGGGAGCCGAACCTGTCCAGGGCCAATGCAATCAGTTTCCGCAGCGCCATCTGGTTCAAGCCTTCTGTGAGCGGATACCTGGGGGTCAGCGATTTTTCCGGAGCCGCGGAACTGCCGATACGCCGGATTTCGAAGGCGGAAGACTGAATTTCTCCATATCTGAACTGGAATTTCCCAAAGATCTGGACCAGGGCTCCAACTGGCGCCATCTGCTCGAGAAAGGGCCGGTTGAAGCAGAGGAGGGCCGCTTCGGAGGATTCGTCGGCTACTACTATCTTGAGCGTGCGCATGCGTCCATATCCAAACCACTCGTGACGGAGCACCCGGGCATTCGTGTAGACCGGTCCCTCCGCAAAATGGGAAAAGGGGATCATGCGCGTTCGGTCTTCGTAATCCCGCGGCAGATGCAGAAGCAGGTCCGCTGCCGTCCGGATGCCCAGCTGGGACAGCGCCTTGAGCGTGGCCGGTCCCGTTCCCTTCAAACTCCTGAGGTCCTGATTCAATTCGCGCAGAAACACATGTTCAGTATATATTCTACCCCGGCCCGGTGCTACTATGGTCAGGAAAGACTCATATGTCTTGTCGAGGTATTGCATGCTATTCAAGGCCAATTGATCATGAATATAGTTGTATTCTCGTTTCTGCAGCAGGATTTTTCTTTACTTTTTGCTTTTCTGGACCCATACTGAGCTTGAAGCGCAATACTGCATTTTTCGTATCAAGGAGACAGCAGATGAAAAAGGCCTTCATCGCGTTCTTTTTGATCCTTGCGATGGCTGTTCCGGCATTCAGCCAGCTTCGTTTTGAATTGGGCGTAAATGCTCCGGTCGCTGCAGGCTATATCACTGGGGATGGTACCTTGTATAAGCATTACCTGGACATGGTCAGCAGTGCAGAATTTTTCCCCATCCCAAACATTTCGCTCATGCTGCAGACACAACTTGGCAGCGTTCTTAACATTGGAGCTGGAGTCAAAGCACATAGTCTTTTTATTGCGAGCTTGGGCTATCCTTCATTGTTTGTTGAACTTTCGCTAGGTGCAGCTTCTCTGAATGCGGGAATAGGCGGGCTCTTTTTTGGCTATTATACTGTGGGAAACCTCCATGGATTTGTGCAGCAGAATATTCTGTTGCCTGAAGTATCCTTCTGGCTGGGGTTGGGAAAGCGGCACAGCTTCAGATTGGGAGGCGGTGTAATCAGCATACTCTCTTCTTCTTTCGATTTTTCCGAGATTCCATTTGCAGCATTTGCCGGCCTCAAGGTCGTGCTTGAATAGCATTTTTCCAAAGTCTGCATGAGCGATCCTGTTTGATTTTTAAGGAGGAAAATGATGCACAAGGAAACACAGCGGCTCATCGAGCTCGACAGGGAGCATACCCTGATTGCCCATATCGGGGCTCTGCTTGGCTGGGATCAGGAGACCTACATGCCGCCCCGGGCCATCGAAGAGCGATCTTCACAGCTTGCGCTGATCGAGGGGCTGGCTCACGAGAAGGCCGTCAATCCGGAAATTGGCGAGCTTCTTGCCGCCCTAGAGGCGAAAACCGATCTTTCGGACGACGAGCGGGCTTACATCCGCGTGGTCCGCAGAGACTACGACAGGGAAGTGAAATTCCCGCAGGAATTCGTTACGGAATATGCAAAGGCGGCAAGCATGTCCCAGGCCGCATGGGCGGAGGCGAAGCGCAAGAGCGATTTTGCTGCATTCAGGCCGCATCTTGAGCGGATGGTTGAGCTCAACAGGCAGAAGGCGGCCTATCTCAACCCGAGCGCAAAGCCTTACGATGTTCTGCTCGATCTGTTCGAACCCGGCAGCACGCAGGAATCGATCGCCAGGGTGTTTTCTGTCATGAAGGCGTACCTTGTCGATATTCTGGAAAAGATCCGCAGTGTGCCGCAGGTGGCCGATCTCTGTTCCGGGCGCAGGGTAGATCCGGCAGTACAGGAGAAGATCAGCCGCTACCTCATGAAGGTCCTGCAGTATGACAGAGAGCGGGGCAGGCTCGATGTATCCGCCCACCCCTTTACTACCACCCTCGGTGCAGATGACGTGCGTATCACTACACGATATGTCGAAGACTATTTCCCCTCGAGCCTTTTTTCGACCATGCATGAATCCGGGCATGCGCTGTACGAGCTCGGTATCGACCCGGGACCGGAGTTCCGGGGCACGAAGCTTGCAGATGCCGCTTCGATGGCGATTCACGAATCCCAGTCGCGCATGTGGGAGAATATCGTGGGTCGATCCGAAGCGTTCTGGCAGAAGCATTTCCCTGCCATTTCCGCGCTCCTGGGAGAGGCGGGGGAGGGCATGGATTGCGTTTCGTTCGTGAAATCGGTTAACAAAGTCGAGCCTTCGCTCATCCGCACGGAGGCGGACGAGGTTACCTATGGGCTCCATGTCATCGCCAGGTTCGAAATCGAGTCAGCGCTGTTCGATGGGACCTTGAAGGTCGAAGATATCCCTGCGGCATGGAATGAGAAATACCGCACGCTGTTGGGCGTCGAGGTGCCGGATGACAGAAGGGGATGCCTGCAGGATGTGCACTGGTCGATGGGAGCATTTGGCTATTTCCCGAGCTATGCGCTCGGAAACCTCTATGCAGCACAGTTCTGGGCTGCACTTACGATCGAGGTGCCTGACATCGAAGCGCAGATCGCCGCCGGTGATACTTCCATGGTGCTTTCATGGCTGAGACAGAAGGTACACGTGCATGGATCAAGGTACCAGCCGGGCGAGCTGGTGCAGAAAGTCACAGGCTCGCCGCTCGACCCGGTCTGGTTCGAGAAGTATCTGAGGGCGAAGTATTCGAGAATCTACGGCTTCTGATAAGTTGAACTCGGAGAGACCGGCCTGCAGCGCAGTTCTGCAGCGCGGGCATGGGCCTCGAGCCCTTCGAGCCGGGCAAAGGCCGCAGTGTCGGCTGCCAGCAGGACGGGATCGTCGACTGAAAGCCAGGTTCGGACTTTGAGGTACTGCAGTACTGACAGGCCGCCTGCAAAGCGGGCGGCTCCGCCGGTCGGAAGCGTGTGATTGGGGCCGGCGCCGTAATCGCCGAACACTTCTGCGGCACCCATGCCTGCAAACACTGCGCCGGCATTGCGCACAGCCTTCCGGTAAGGCTCGGGGTCAGAGACGGCGAGTTCGAGATGCTCGGGAGCAAAGCGGTCGGCAGCAGAAACCTGGCGCTCGAAGTGTGCTTCGATACAGCACCAGCCATTGGCGAGCGAACGGCGCGCGATGCTGCGGTTCGGTTCGGGGAGAGCTTCGAGCTGGGCTTCTATTTCCCTTTCGACCGCGCTGGCGAGCGCTTCGCTTGAGGCTATAAGGCAGGGGACCGCATCGGGGGAATGTTCAGCCTGGGCGAGAAGGTCTGCGGCCATGATTGCGGGGTCTGCGCTGTCGTCGCCGATGATGAGAAGCTCGGAGGGACCGGCGGGCGCTTCGGTCCCAATAAGGCCGAAGAGAAGGCGCTTTGCTGAAGCGACGAACTTTCCGCCAGGGCCGGTCACGACATCGCATGGGGGGACGGCGATACCGAAGGCAAGAGCGGCGATGGCGTGTGCGCCGCCGCACTGCAGAAAACCGTCGGCGCCGGCCCGCCAGGCTGCGGCAAGGGTCACTGCTGAAGGGCGCGGGCCGGCCGCCCACACTTCCGGGACGCCAGCGACTTTCGCAGGAATGATGGTCATGAGGGCACTGGAGGGAAGAGGGAAGGCACCACCGGGCACATAGCAGCCCGCGCGCGCCGCGGGCACGAACTCGTGCCCGGCGCGTCCGCCCGGCACCGCAGCCGCCAGCGGGGCCAGGCAGCCCAGCTGGGCGGACGCGAAGGCCGCAATGCGGCCTGCGGCGCGCTCGAGGAGCTCCGCTTGTGCCGGCACCAGCCCGTCCCATGCCTTTTTCATTGCATCCCGCGACAGTACGAGAGGCGCATTCTCCTCAAGCCCGTCATATCGCACCGCCCATTCCCGCAAGGATCTTTCGCCCCCTTCCCGTATCTCGCGTATCGCCCGCATCGCCACGGCATCAACTTCGGGATCAGAAAAGCGTGCCTCGGGAGCCGGAATCTCCTCGAGCGAAATCCGTCTCAGTGTATGCTCTTCCATCGCTCACCGCCTTCCGGGCCTTCGAACCCCGGCTTTGCATCTCCGCCCCGCCGCGTTACCTTGAGCGAACGCCACTCCAGTTCAGCTTCCACATCGGCGAGCGTTCCCCCCATCGAGCAGACCTTGACCAGCGCAAAATACAGAACATCCGCCGCCTCGAACACCGCTTCTTCGCGCGTCGCGGCCTGTGCAAGCTCCTGCGCCTCTTCCCTCAGCTTTGCCGCCAGCAGTTGGTCATCCGAAAACAGCCGGCGCGTGTAGGAGCCCTGGGGCGCCTCCTTCATCCGCATTGCAATCGTTCTGAACAGCTTTTCAAGACCATAGCCATCGTCGAAACAGCTGCGGCGCTTGAGGTGACAGAAGCCATCGCCTTCCTGGCGCACGACGAACCGCAGTGTATCTCTGTCGCAGTCCAATTCGACGCGAATGAGCTGCTGTCTGTCTCCCGACTGCTCTCCCTTTGTCCACAGTCCGCGCGAGCGCGAGTAGTAGACACCGCTTCCCGTACGCAGGGCAAGGGAAAGGCTCTCTCTGCTCGAGTAGACGAGCCCCAGAGCCTTCCCTGATTCGTCGCAGACAATGGTCGGCCAGAGACCGTCGGGCCGGTCGGTACGAAGGGGGGCGGCAAAGGCATCGACAAGCGGCAGAGTGCCCCTGACCAGCGCCGTGCCTGCCTGCAGATCAGCGCCCATCCGGTCGAGCTCGGCGATGTCCGCAATGCCGCGCGCTCCGCCAGCGGCTCCACCCGCGAAGGTGATCCGCCGGTCCCCGGCAAGCTCGATAAGCGCCTTTGCGCGTTCCATGTCGATCCCGCACTCGTCGCCTTCGGTTTCGATGAAGGTGATGAGAAAACCCCCGACATAGGGCGAAAGCTCGCGGATCTTATCCTCGACGCTTCCTTCTGCGGGCTTTGTCCAGCCTTCGACCATGAGCCTTCTGTTGCGGGAATCCAGGGCAGCGATGAGGCGCTCCCGCGGAAGCTGGGAGAGAAATTCTGGCTTCGCCGCAGTGCCGATCATGATGCGCATGGCTCCTGCGTTCAGATATTCAAGCGCTGTGTCGATCGTGCGTATGCCGCCGCCGACCCGGACCTTCCATTGCGCACACATCTTCAGAATGAGATCGCGGTTCGACCCCCTGCCCATTGCGGCATCGAGGTCTACGACCGCGAATTCCCCGATGCGCCCATAGCGTTCGGCCAGCTCGAGGGGGTTGCCGGCATCGAGCGGCTCCTGCTTGCCGCCGCGGAGCTGGACTGCGCGGCCGTTCTGGATGTCTATGCTCGGTATGATCATATTCGTACCTCCACGTGGTGTTGGAAAAGATACTGCTTGATTGCGGCGATAGTGATTTCGCCGCGGTGGAAAATTCCGGCAGCCAGCAGAGCCGAGGCTCCGCACCGGTATCCTTCGAGAAAATGCTCGAGCCTTGCTGCACCGCCCGAAGCGACGACGGGAATCCGCACTGCGCCTGCAATTCGTTTCAGCAGGGTGGTGTCGTATCCGAGACCAGTCCCGTCCCGATCGATGCTGGTCAGAAGGATTTCTCCCGCACCGCGGCCGGCAGCTTCACAGGCCCATGCCACAGCGTCAAGGCCGGTTTTTTTCGAGCCGGCGGCGATGCATACTTCGTAGCCCGAGGGCATGGCCGGGTTTGCCTTGGCGTCGATCGCCACAACGGCGCACTGCACGCCGAAGCGCCTGGCTATTTCGTCGATGATGGAGGGCGTGCGCACTCCAGCACTGTTGACCGATACCCGATCCGCTCCGGAATCCAGAAGGCGTGCGGCATCATTCAAAGTCGCGATACCTCCACCAACGGTAATGGGTATCGATATTGCCCTGCGGATGCGGGCGACTTCCCTGGCCATGGTTGCTCTGCCTTCGATGGTAGCTGAAATATCGAGGAAGGTGAGTTCATCTGCGCCTTCGGATTCGTAGCGCAGGGCAAGTTCCACCGGTTCTCCGGAATCTTCGAGGTGTTCGAAGCGGATGCCTTTGACGACGCGTCCGTCCTTGAAGTCGAGGCAGGGGATGATGCGTACTGCTAGTCCGTTCATGCGATGCCTCCTTCGAGCCAGCGGCGGACCAGAGCTGTTCCCCAGGGGCCGGAAAGCTCGGGATGGAATTGGCAGAGAAGGAGGACCGCTCTGTCGTCTTTCCAGCCTTCGAGGGCCGCGAGGAATGGCGATTGATAGGATGCCGAAGCAGGAGCGAGTCTGAGAGAACCGATCTCTGCAGGGATATCCAGGGAGGCGGCATAGCTGTTGGCAAAATAGGCCCAGTTCCCGGTCAGGATGCGGCAGTATTCCGAGGGCACGATGCGGTTCCATCCGAGCTGGGGAAGGGGAAGCTTGTCTGCAAGCCTGCGTACCTTTCCCGGTATAATGCCCAGTCCGCACACACCGGCCGATTCTTCACTTTCTTCGAAGAAGAGCTGCATGCCGAGGCAGATTGCCATGGTGGGCCGTCCTTCGGCGACCCGCCTGCGCAGAGCCTCATCAGCTCCGCTCGAGCGGAGCACTTCCATTGCAGGACCGAATGCTCCCACTCCCGGAACGAGCACAAAGGCAGCTTCTTCGATCTCTTGCGGACGGGATGTAATGGCCGGTTCCATCCCGAGTCTTTCGGACAATGCTTGCACCGAGGCGAGATTCGCTACCCCCGTGGCGACGATGGTAAGAACCTGACTATTCATTGTCGCGCTCCATACTGTGCTCTTTGGTGCCGCTCATGATGATGGGTTCTCCTTTTGTGCTTGCGGAAAACGCTGCTTCGGCGGGAGCCAGGGCTGTCCGCAGGGCAAGGGCTGCTGCCTTGAACAGCGCTTCCGCCCTGTGATGATCGTTTTCTCCCCTGATGATGTCGAGGTGCATGGTAAGTCCTGCATTCAGGGCAAAGCTTCGGAAAAAGTGCGGGATATTCGAACTGGTCAGGCTCCCGATGCGCGGTGCTTCGAATGACGCCTCGATCACACAGCAGCCGCGGCCTGATATGTCCACTACTGCACGCGCGAGCGCTTCATCCATCGGCGCAAAGGCTGTACCGAAGCGCGTCCGGCCGGCTGGCGAGGGAACGAGAGCCGAAAATGCCTTTCCCAGCGCGATGGCGCAATCCTCGACGCTGTGGTGATCGTCGACATCGAGGTCTCCCTTGCAGGTGAGAATGAGGCTCCAGCCTGCATGAAAGGCGAGCTGTGTCAGCATGTGGTCAAAAAAGCCGATACCGGTGCTGATCTCAATCCGGCCGCGTTCCAGACTGAGCTCAAGGTCGATGGTTGTTTCCTTCGTAGCGCGATGGATGCCGATTCGTCCCATTGGGACGGCCATTTCAGCTTCAGCTGGTTCAGTCGTGCTGGTTGCCGGGCGGGAAGCGGGCTCTTCGGCAGCATTCTTCTGGTTCAGTATCCTGCTTTTCATAGATATGCCTCCATGAATGGTATCGCTGCGGTCAGCCTTGAGAATTCTTCGGCGTCCCCCGGCAGGGTAATGCGTACCAATCCTTCATATCCTTCCTTGCCGGGCCAGGAGCGCACAAGTATGCCTCTTTCCGCCAGCTCTGCACAGAGACCCTGTACATCCCGCGCTTTCAAGAGCACGAAGTTCGCCTGGCTGTCCGAAACGGTGCAACCAAGCGCGCGCAGACGGGAACAGAGCAGGGCTGTCTCTCGGCGGATTTCTTCGATGAAGCCGGCAACTGTCTCTTCGGGCACCTCCAACGCCCTTTTCCCTGCTTCGATGGCAGGGCTCGAGAGAGAGAAGGGCGGGCCGGCTTCGGCAAGGGCTGCAATGAGAGGCTGGGACTCGCGGCTTCCTGCAATGTAGCCGATCCGGAATCCCGCCAGCCCGCGCGATTTGGAAAAACTGCCTGTTACCAGTACTCCCGGAAGGGCCAGCGCATCGGCTATGGCAGCGCCGCCGTCAGCGAAGTCCCGATAGGTCGCATCGAAAATGAAGGTGGTGCCATACATGCGGCAGGTTTCGGCAAGCTCTTCGAGCTGGCGCCTTTCAAGTACAACCCCCGAAGGATTGTCCGGGCTCGCAAGGATGAGCAGCTGAGGACGCTGGGCCTTTATGGCATCGACGAGCTGTTGTACGGGGAAGGGACCGAATGGATCTTTGGTCACGGCGGAAAAGGCGGCGAAGGAACGCCGGGCTGCGGCCATGAATTCGACGAAACCAGGGCTCGTGCTCATGACCAGCCCGCCGGGGCCCGCGAGGACTCTGGCCGCCCGGTCTATGGCATCGTCAGCGCCTGCGGTAGCAAGCATGCAGGCTGGCTCTACGCCGAGCTTTTCAGCAAGCTGAACTTCGAACGATGAGCGGGAGGGGTAGCGTCTTGCGATTTCGGGGCTCAGAATGGCGCGCAGATCCTCCTGTGAAAGAAGACAGCGGCCTTCGTTTGCATCGAGGCGAAGCGTGGGCATTGTCATCTGTCTCGCTCCTTCATGGTACAAGCTGGGACATTTCGGTAACGACGATGTCCGTGCCGCCGCGGCGCTTGATTTCGGGAATGAGGGACGCGAGCATGTCCCGCGGAGCGGCAACCTTCACTGCATATCCATCGCCTTTTCCGAGCGGCGATACGGTCGGCGCTCTCAGGCAGGGGAGAATCGCCACCAGCTGATCGAGCAGTTCGACCGAAATATTCACTTCGAGCATTACCCGCCTTCGGGCTTCGAGTACCGAACGGAAAAGCAGGATCATCGATTCGGCCGCTTCTTTTTTCGCGGGATTCTGGATGAGTTCTTTCGATGCGTAGAGGCGCGTGGAACTGGTCATGAGCGTATCGATGATGTCGAGCTTGTTGCTTCGCAGGGTTGTGCCGGTTGCGGTGTTGTCGATGATGAGGTCTGCATCTTCGGGGGGAAAGACTTCGGTTGCGCCGTAACTGCGGACAAAAGCCGCTCCTGGAAGCTGCTCGGCAATCCATGCGCGGGCAAGGCCTTCGTATTCCGAAGCGACGATCGGGGTGCGACCGCAGATTTTCTTCAATGCCTCTGTGCGCATGATGGGCTTGCTGTTTTTATTGAAAGCTTCCGCAATTGGCAGGGGCGCTGCGGCGACGATGGTTACTGGGTCGAGTTCCGTGTCCATGAGTTCGACCAGATCGAGGCCGAGCTCTCTGACCCAATCGGCGCCGGCAAATCCGATATCGCGGCTGCCAGTGGCAAGCATTTCAACAATATTCTGCGGTTTGAGGAGTTTTGCCTCGAAGGCGACCTTGCCGAAGGCGGTCGCAAGGGGGGTGCCGTTTCCCATTCTGGGGCGGTATTCCCGTTCATCGATGCTGACGCGTATGCCCGCGTCGTTGAGCAGGTCGACGACTTTCTGCTGCATTCGGCCTTTCGGAAGCCCGATCCTCAGCTCGATGGTCTTTTCGGCATTTCGTTCCATGTGTTCCTCCTGCCGCGCATTCTCTGGCGGCAAAAAAGAAGCCGGCTCTCGAGGCCGGCCTCCGGAAGACTTCCGAAATGAAAAAGCCGGCCCATCGGAGCCGGCTTGCTGGTGTCTCTGCAGATGCAGGCGTATGCCTCACCGCATCACGGCTCCCGGAGACTTGCCGTGATGATGATGGAGAGAAGCACGCACTGCGCAAATATTGCACATATCGGTGCATACTATTGCAGTTTCTTTGAATAGTGTCAAGAAGGCAGCCTTCCGCTTCTCTTACATTTTTTGCGGAATTGGAGTAAAAAGAGGGTATGGTCGAAATGCATCCGCAAGAAACCGGCGCCTGTCCACAGGGGCCCGAGTTTCACCAGCGGGGCGAAGGGGAATCGGCGATCGTCTACCCGGTCATTTCCCGCCGGTCCCGCGGGCTTTCGTTGGGAATCAATCTCTTTCCCGACCGCAAAGTCTGCACCTACCGCTGTCCCTACTGCGAAGTGCCTGTCTTTTGCAATCCAAAGGCCGAGCTCAGGCCGGGCATGGTAGAGGCCGGGCTGAGGCGTTTTTTTGCCAGCGACTGGCCCCTCTATGCCGAATCCTTCGCGCTCAAGGATATCTGCCTTTCGGGGAACGGCGAACCCACCTGCTCGCCCTTTTTCGAAGAAAGCCTGCATGCGATCATGAAGCTCAGGCAGGAAGCGGTCCTGCCCCTCGTGCCGACAGTGCTCATCACCAACTCGACAGGGTTTCTGCGCGACGATACGGTCCGCCTTATCCATGGCCTGGCCGATTCACTCGATCTGAAGGTCTGGGCGAAGCTCGATGGGGGAAATGCTCGATTCCACAGTCTGCTTTCGGGCTCCTTCTATGCATATGAAATGATTCTGGAAGGAATTGTGCAATTTTCTCGCTTCCGGCCCGTCATCCTGCAGACAATAATCCTCGTGGACAGCCGTTCGAGCTGGCTTCTTTTCGATGCTGAGGGCTATGCCATGAGCATCAGGCACATTCTGGACTCGGGAGGGCAGATCAGCGCCATTCAGCTGTACACGCTCGCACGCGCTCCTGCTGAATCCTGGCCTCAGGCTCTTGCCGACGAGGAGATGCGCGCCATTGCCAGCAAGCTGACCATGCTGGTCGGCAGCTTGGTCAGGATCGAATGCTTCGGCAGTCAGGGAGAACTGTGAGCATCGTCGATCTGCATACCCACTCCTCAGCTTCGGATGGCGAGCTTTCTCCATCTGCGCTGATCGCGGAAGCCAGGCGTCTCGGGCTTGCAAGCATCGCACTGACCGATCATGACACGGTCGCGGGGATCGCAGAAGCACGCAGAGCTGCGTCCGGGGCAGGGATCGAATTCATTCCCGGCATTGAGATCGAAATCGATTTCGAGCCTGGCGAATTCCATCTTCTGGGCTATGGGATCGACGAAACCTCGCCGCCCCTGCTCGAAGCTGTTTCGAAACTCGCGCGCGCACGACATGAGCGGAACCAGGCCATTCTGGAGCGCATTGCCAAGGCTGGCCTTCCTCTCGATATCCCTGCTGTGGAAGCGATCTCCCGGGTTTCATATATCGGCAGACCTCATCTGGCCGATCTATTGGTAAAGGCGCGCTGTGTCCATACGCGTCAGGAGGCCTTCGACCGCTGGCTCGGCAAAGGAAAACCTTTTTATATAAGAAAATCCTGCCTTCCGCTGGAGGATGCCATTGCGGTGATCTGCTCTGCAGGCGGGATTCCCGTGCTTGCCCATCCCTATTCCCTCTTCGTTTCAAAGCCGATGCTGGGCAGGCTTCTGTCGCAATGGAAGGACATGGGCATCGCAGGGCTGGAGGCCTACCACCCGACCGCAAAATATGGCCAATGCGCGATCCTCGAGCGCATGGCAGGCGAGCGCGGCATGTTCGTAACCGCAGGTTCTGACTTCCATGGCAGGAAGCGGCCGGAATGCGGTCTGGGACGTACGGCGGGGGGCACAGCCATCGACAGCCGCTTCAGGGACAATGTCATTTCAGCCCTTCAGCGCGGCTCCTGTTCATGTTCCTCGCTGAGCGACTGATAGAGTTCGCCTGCCGCGATGAAGAGCATGAGCACGAGAGGCCCCAGAATCAGCCCATTGAATCCGAAAACCGTGAGTCCTCCGACAATGGAAAAGAAGAGAAAGAGTGGGTGCACCTTGAGCTGTTCTCCAAGAACAACCGGCCGCACAAAATTGTCCAAGGTCGACACGAGAAGTCCTGCTGCGAAGAGAAACACGATCGCCCTGAGGATACTGCCCGTGGTCGCCATGTAGAGACCCATTGGAAACCAGATGAGCGCCGTACCTACCATGGGCACGAAAGATGCGATAGCGGTCAATACCGCGAGCACCAGGCTGTTTTTGAATCCGAATATGAGACACAGAATGAACATCATGAATCCCTGGAAACCCGCGACCAGGAAGTAGCCCTTTACCAGCTGACGTCCCGTCTCGCCAAGCTTGCGCAAAAAAAGCCTGGTATATGCCGGATCGGTGGGCATCATGGAGACGATGGTTTCGCCGAGCGTTTTGCCGTCCATGAGAAGGTAATAGAGCGTGAACATCATGAACATGATGGCAATGACGAATTTGGCGACATTCCTGAGGAGCGTTCCGGATAGTGAGAGAAGATGGTTTGCGCTTGAAGCGAGGAAAGACTGAAGGTCCTTCAAAGGATTGAATCGGCTGAGATCAAAGGATTCTCCAAGGAAAGACTGAAGCGCGCTGCCGAAGGGGGTGTTCGGGTCGATGCGCAATGCATGGATATTCGCTTCGAAGAAATGGACTGCATTTTTCAACAGGTCGATAAGCTGGCGGATGACTGCAAAGGAGAGGAATGCTATCGGAACGAGGATGATCAGTATCCCGAAAATGGAAAGAAAAAGCGCGCTCGCCCGTGCGCGCAGAGGCCTTTTTCCCTTTGGAGTGCTGGACGGTACCTTTCCTGCAATGCGCAGGTGCAGAGGCTCGAGAAACACATAGAGCAGTCCCGACCAGAGCAGTACGGTGATGAAAGGATAGAGCAGACGTGCAACAAGAAGGAACAGTGCAAGAAAGAACAAGAGGAACGCAATCCGGCGCGGGTTTGTCATTTTCATTGTATCTATCATAGAATGGCAAAGGGGGTTCTGCATAGCGTCCCCACAGGCTGGTACTATGGACAGGCTTGCTCTTTCTGGACAAATATAGAGCTGTGAGTACTCTTTTCATGGTAGCGACGCCTATCGGCAATCTCGGGGACATCACTCTTCGCGCACTGGAAACGCTTCGTGCAGTCGATGTGATCGCCTGCGAGGACACTCGGCATACGCGAAAGCTTCTTTCGCATTTCGACATCCACAAAACGCTGGTTTCCTGCCATGCCAACGATGAACAGCAGGGGGCCAGGCGTGTCTCTGCCTTTCTTGATGAAGGCAAAGATGTAGCCTATTGCTCCGATGCAGGCACACCTGGACTTTCTGACCCCGGGGCCGTGCTGGTTCGGGAAGCGCGGGCGCGGGGTCATCGGATCGTGCCCATACCGGGTCCGAGCGCTTTTGCATGTCTGGTAAGCGCAGCCGGGTTTTCCGGGCGGACTGTAACCTTCGATGGATTTCTGTCGCCGAAGCAGGGGCGCCGCAGGGCACGGCTTGAAGAGCTTCTGGCGCGTTCCGAATCCTTTGTGCTGTATGAATCTCCTTTCCGCATCGCAAAACTGCTGTCCGACATTGCTGCCATTGACCCTGAACGCCGCATTTGCATCGGGAGGGAGCTTACCAAACTGCATGAAGAGCTTGCGTGGGGTACGGCAGCCGAGCTTGCCGGCCGCTTTCCTGCGGAGTCGGCCAGGGGCGAATTCTGTCTAATGGTGGAAGGCCGGTCTGGGAAGGGAGAATCGGCCGAATGAATCTTCGCCTGCTTGTGCATCTCCATGGCCGGGCGCGATTGAGGAAGGCGGTGCTTCTTCTGGAGCGCATCGAGCGCGAGCGGAAGTCAGACGATGATGCTCGCGCATTTCTCGATGAGCTTGTGGTTTTTCTGGTATCGGATGGAGAGAGCGGCGAGGAAGTTCGGTCAGCTGCCCGTGCTTTTGCCGCGGAATGTGCCGGTACCGAGGGCGATTGGCTTAGAGCTGTCAACAATCTGCGGCACAGGCTCATGGCGCTTTCGGGCCAACCGCCAGCCGATTGGGATTTCATTGCGATTCCAAGGGAAACTGCGCCGGGCATTGCCAAACGGCCTGGCATGCGCGTCTATCTGGAAGATATCCGCTCTCCCTACAATGTCGGCAGTATTTTCAGAACCGCCGAAGCGCTCGGATTCGAAGAAGTGCTCCTCTCGCCCGAGTGTGCGGACCCTGTCCATCCGCGCGCGCAGAGAACAGCCATGGGAACCATAGACCGTCTTCCCTGGCGCCGCCTTTCCTTGGAAGAGCTGAATAGAATGGAAGGTGTGTTCGCGCTCGAAGTGGGCGGAACTCCCATCGGGGACTATGCATTTCCCTTTTCCGGCATCATGGTGCTCGGTTCCGAAGAGCTCGGTGTTTCACGGCATGCTCTCGAATGCTGCAGGTCGGGGAAGGTATCCATTCCCCTGGTCGGAACGAAAGCCTCTCTCAATGTAGCGAGCGCCTTCAGCATTGCTGCATGGGCATGGTTGTCATATTCCCCACCTGCGGATGCACGGCATATTTGCAGTTGACGTATTGGGGAACCCGTCGTACACTGAATACATAACCTACACCTCTAAAGGGAGGATTCATGGCAAAGGTAGAACTCAAGGGCATCGGGAAGGTGTACGAAGGCAACGTACGTGCTGTCACGAATGCCAACATTACCATCAACGACAAGGAATTTGTCGTATTTGTCGGTCCCTCGGGCTGCGGCAAGACAACCACGCTTCGCATGATTGCCGGTCTCGAGGATATCACTGAGGGTGAGCTGTACATCGATGGCAAGCTCGTCAACGATGTGCCGCCCAAGGACAGGGATATCGCCATGGTGTTCCAGAACTATGCACTTTATCCCCACATGTCGGTATATGAGAACATGGCCTTCGGTCTCAAGATCCGCAAACTGCCAAAGGAAGAGATCGATGCGCGTGTCAAGGAAGCGGCCCGAATTCTGGACATCGAAAAGTTCCTCGACCGCAAGCCCAAGCAGTTGTCTGGCGGCCAGAGACAGCGTGTCGCGGTCGGCCGTGCCATCGTTCGCAAGCCCAAGGTCTTCCTCTTCGACGAGCCGCTGTCAAACCTGGACGCCAAGCTCCGCGTGCAGATGAGGGCCGAGCTTATCGAACTGCATGACCGCCTTCAGGCGACCATGATCTATGTTACCCATGACCAGGTCGAAGCCATGACCATGGGCGACAAGATCGTGGTCATGAAAGACGGCATTGTTCAGCAGATAGGCTCTCCGCTCTACCTCTACAACAACCCGATCAACAAGTTCGTCGCGGGCTTCATCGGCTCGCCTCCCATGAACTTCCTGACCGTCTCGGTCGTCGAAGAAGGCGGGACTGTCTTCATCGACGAGGGTTCGTTCAGGCTTCAGCCGGATGAAAAACACCAGGCACTGCTCAGGCCTTATGTGGGGAAGAGCGTGTACTTCGGTATCCGACCCGAGGATCTGCCGGTCGCCGACGCAGCCCACCGCGGCCAGAAATTCAATGCGAAGGTTACGGTCGTGGAACCGCTGGGCGCAGAGATCCATCTGCAGGCCACTACCCCCACCCAGATCATGGTTGCCCGCATTCCCCCGCACCATCTCTACAAGCACGGCGACGAAATCACCTTTGCGCCGGTCATGTCCAAGGCTATTTACTTCGACCGGGAAACCGAAAAGAGCATTCTTCCCGTCAAGTGGAACGAGCAGGAATAATCCGCCCCAGACAATGGAACAAGCAAAGGGCTGCACGCGTCCGGCGTGCAGCCCTTTTTCATGTTGAGGTGCCGATTGGAAAATGCTCTATTCAGTCTCTTTTGACTCTTTCTTGGCGCGCTTTTCTGCACGCTTTTCCTTGAGCGATTTCTGCGGTTTCTTCTTTTCTGACGACTTCGGTTTATCCATCGATTTCATGGCGCGTTTCTCCTCACCTTTATTATCGGTTCAATACCTCATTTTATCAACAATGAGCCTGGACTGCGGATCATGAAGCGGACACCCCGGCCGGCTCTCCCTTGGTCACCTTGCCCATGAAGAAGCGGGCAGCAAGCATACAGACCGAGCAGAAGAGGAAAATGCCCGAATAGCCGAAGATGTCGATAATGCCGCCCGTGAGAACTGGTGCGAGTATGGCGGCTGCCTGGCTTGCTGTGTAATAAAGGCCGGTGTAGATGCCGATCGTTCCCCATTCGGCCATCTGCCAGAGCATGGGGAAGGAATTGGTGATGATCGATACCCAGAAAATGCCGAACAGGAACATGATGAGCCAAAAGCTCGCAAGTTTGAGGCTCGAAGGCAATGGCGCGGTAAGTACCGGATGTGCGAAGAGAAGAACAGTCAGGATTGCGATAACCAGAAGGCTTGTGCGTATGGTTTTCCTGCGGCCAAAGCGGTGAGCGACATAGCCGGAAGGAAGCGCAAAAATGGCGTACGCAATGCCCACCATGCCGGCTGCGAGCGCTGCGGTCCCGCTCGAAGTTTGCAAGACATCCACTGAATATTTGCCGATGAAAGGCAGTACGCCCTGATAGCCCAGGAACCACAGGAAGAGGGCAATGAGTATGTACAGAGCGCTTTTGTCCTTCTGGGCAGCAACGGCACGGAAGCTTTCGAGAATCGGCGCTTTCTGTTCTGATTTGCCTGCATTTTCAGGCTTCTTCTCCCTGATGAACGCAAAGAGGAGAACGACTGCAAGAACCACAAGGAAACCCGCGAGAGGGAAGGGAATTCTGTCCTTAGTCCTGCCCAGGAGAGGGATTGTTACATCAAGGTCCATGAGGCGCGCCAGGCCAATGGTTCCTACAATGCTCGCGATGCCGCCCATGGTATTGATGACGCCGTTGGCCTCCGAGCGGTAGTCTGCAGGGATGATGTCCGGCATGAGGGCCACAACGGGGCCGCGGACAGCCTGTTTGGTGACATTGAGGAGGAGCAGGACAAGGATGAGTGCCGCGAGCGAGGTTCCCGCTGCGTAGGGGATGCTTCCGAAAAACAGGGCGCTCAGGGGCAGCAACAGGAGAATCCATGGCATGCGTCGTCCGATACGCGTTGATGTGCGGTCCGACCAGGCGCTCACCAGAGGAATGAGGAAAATGGCAAGAATGTTGTCGATTGTCATGAAAAAGCCGACAAGGCTCATCTTTCCGATATACTTGCTCAGGAAGATGGGGACATAGGTGTCATACAGCGGATCCATGAGCCCCATGGTGAAAAAGCCGAACCCGATCAGGAAGGTAACCCCAAGGTATTTTCCGAACCCTTTTTCTTTCATGATGCCGAGCCTCCTTCTGGAATGATCCTGCACGCCCCGTATGCGCGAAGCTGAAGGCGCTGTACGCATCCCGGGCCAAAAACGCCTTCCATGAGCATGCGGTAGTTTTCGAACTTTTCTGTCGGCACATAGGCCTGAATGGTCCCGGCAAAACCGCCTCCGTGCACTCGGCAGGCACCAGCGCCTCCCAGAAAATCCGCTGTGAGTGCAAGGGCGACGGCCAGGCTCTGCTGGCGGGGGCTTCCTGCATGGATATTCTGCAGGTATTGCCAGCTGGAGAGCCCTGATTCGCGCACAAGCCTCAGATAGCCATCAATATCGCAGATTTCCAATGCGCTCTGCATGGCAGGGGGCCGCTCCGTTTCGTGGACAAAATGCCAGGCGCGGAGGAATGCTCTGTCCCCGCATGCATTGCGGATTTCAACTGCGTGCTCGAGAAGGTCCGATTTGCTGATCTTGCTCAAGGTCTCATGTTCCAGCAGATGCGCGACACTTCGCATTTCTGCGGGAATCGAGGCGTATTCTTCGGTCAGATCTTCATGGCTGGAACCAGTGTGCACGATGCAGAGCGTAATGCCCGCCGTTTCGAAATTGTAATCAATCTGGTGTATGGCAGGCTCGTCGATGTCGGCAAAGTCGATCGATACGATTCCGCCGGCTGCGCATGCAATCTGGTCCATGAGTCCGCAGGGTTTGCCGAAAAAGACATTTTCCGCATACTGTCCTGCGTGTGCCCATTCAATGGGACTCAGATGGCTTTCCCCTGCATTGTCCAGGATTGCAGCAATCAGCAGTTCGAATGCTGCGGAGCTTGAGAGGCCTGAGCCAGGTGGAACCCTGGAATCTGCAGCGATATCGAATCCGTGCGGAAGTACGAATCCCTTGCGTTTGAGCCAAGCAGCCATTCCCCGGATCAGCGCTGCAGGAGTTCCCCGCTCCTTGTCAGCGGGGCTGAGCTCCTCAAGGGAGACGCGGACTGTGGGGAAGCCTTCGGAACTGAGGGTTATGACGCGGTCTGTCCGGGGCCGCACGACAGCGCAGAGATCGAGATCGACCGCTGCGGCAAGGACGCGGCCGCGATTGTGATCAGTGTGGTTGCCACCAAGTTCGGTCCGGCCGGGAGACGAAAAGAAAGCCAGCTCGAAGGATGGAGGGGTATGTTCATGGGGTTCCGGCAGACGCTTTCGCAGGGCATCCAGCCGAAGCTGGATGCTCGCGGTCGGGTCCTGCATGGCATATGTAGCAAGCTGCTCAATCGCAAGTTCAGGGAATGAATCCAGTTTCATGATAATCCATTTCCCAATACTCAGCGGGCTGTGGTGGTTGAGGTGCTGCCGGATGCCTCGAACAGAGCCGTTTCCCGGGCAACCCTTACATAGGATTGCGCCTGATCATACAGATGAGCGATTTCATCTTCGCTCAGACTGCGGATCACCTTGGCCGGGCTCCCCATTACGAGACTGCGTGGAGGAATGTTCTTTCCCCCCGGAATTATGCTGCCGGCAGCCACAATACATTCATCGCCTATCGTTGTTCCGTTGAGTATGATGGCACCCATGCCAATGAGACAGGCATTGCCGATGGTACAGGCGTGGACGATCGCGCCGTGTCCTACCGTGACATCATCACCAAGGATACAGGGATGGTCATGGGCGACATGGAGAATGGCACCATCCTGGATGTTGGTTCTCGCTCCTGCCAGAATGGGGGCCATGTCTCCCCTCAGCACGGCTCCATGCCAGACCGAAGCATCCTTGCCGAGCCTCACTCTGCCGCTGATGACCGCAGACGGAGCGATATAGACTGCCTCCGCTGTTTCGGGGGTGGCATGAATGTTCTGTCGTATCTCCTCATTGTTGTCGCTTTTCTCAGCCATGGGGATTCCTCCTGACCTGTGAGTGTATTGTCGCAAAAAGGCAAGGAGAAGTGAAGAGCCTGCAAAACGAGCAAAAAAAAGGCGGCCTCTCGAGGCCGCCCTTCTGTTTACCCAGCATTGCGCTGTGTGGGAGTGCTTTGGCTTATTGGCAATATCTATTTTGCAGCCTTGAGCGCTTCGACCGCGAGCGGAATTGCCTGCACGGTGATGGAGACGCCGGAAACGGCATCGGTCTTCATGTTGTTGTTGACAGGAATCTTGGAGGGGTCACCGGCTTTGATGATTGCCTGGGTAACTCTTTCAGCCTGTACATGCCACTCACCATTCTTGGCATTCATCTTGTAGGTACCTGCAACGCTCTGCACGAGTTTGGACTTGGCCTGCGGATCCTTGTTGATACCGTTCCAGACCACATCAACGATGGAACCGTTCACGACAGTGATGAGCACGGAGTTCTTCCAGCCGGACTTGTCGAAATTGGGATCCTCGGCATAGTACCATCCATCCTTGTAGGATCCTTTTGCGACCGGCGCGCTCTTCAATGCTTCATGGGCGAGCTCGAAGAAGCCCTTTACCGCCATGGAAGCGCCGGAAATAGCATCGGTGTGGCCCTTGTCGTCAAATTTCGAGAAGTTAATGTCCTGTGTCTTGACAAGGTAATCCTCGACAGCCTTGGCCTGAGCATCCCACTCGGCCTTGATCTTGGATACTTTGATCATGCCGTATTTTCCAGCTGCAGCCCATGCCTTCTTGTCGAGCGCGCCAGGAAGATTCGACACGCCATTCCATACTGCGCGGACAATCTTGCCCTTGCTGACTTCGAGAATGACCTGCTCCTTCCATCCCGAGCTCGAGAAGTTCTTGTCCTGTGCGAAATACACTCCATCCTTGACCTTGGAGAGGTCTACCTGGGCAAAGGCGATGCCGGACACTGCGACCAGCGCCGCCGCCAGCAATACCAGCTTTTTCATTTTCTGCTCCTTTCTCGAGTGTTGCATAGAGATTTCTACCATCTTGCATGGCGGAACACGTGCACAGCTGAACACCTGCGTGCCAGAACTATGGCAGAAATCAATATGATGTTTTCTATATAAAAGCATCGAATTGAAGCACTGTCAAGGTCGGTCTGCATTATTTCGGCCTAGCGTTGAGATGGGTTGCGGATTTCGGTTTCGGGGCTGCCTTGCGGTTCCGGCTGGCAATTTAATCAATATGCAGTATACTAGAAGAAATTCCCATAGCATTTTTCATGAGAGGTCCGTATGAACCAGTTGACTGACGAACTCAATACCCAGCTTGCAGGAACCGCAGCCGAGCGTCTGCTCAGCGATCTCGGGCGCAGGATGTATTTCCCCAAGGGCATCCTGTCCCAGAGCGCCGAAGCCGGGCAGAAGGCACACCGTTTCAATGCTACCATCGGAATGGCGTATGAGCACGGCAAGCCCATGATGCTCGACGCAATCCGCAGGGAAGTGCCCGGTCTCAGCCCGGCAGAAGCCGTAGCATATGCCCCGACCGGCGGCGTCATGGCACTTCGCGAGGCATGGAAAGCTTCCCTCTACAGGAAGAATCCCTCTCTTGCCGGCAAGGACATTTCTCTCTCGGTTGTGGTGCCCGGATTGACAGCCGCCGTATCGTATATCTGCGACATGTTCGTCGAACCGGGAGACACAGTGATCGTGCCCGATCTGCACTGGCCTAATTACCGCCTCATCATCGAAGAGCGGAAGACGGCAGCAGGGCTGACCTATCCCTTGTTCTCCGGCAGCGGCTACAATGTGGACGCCCTCCTCAAAGGCGTACGGGAAGCAGGCGAGCGGCGCGGCAAGGCCATCATTATTCTGAACTTCCCGAATAATCCGACCGGCTATTCGCTCACGCTCGAAGAGGCTGAACGTATCACCGAAGGGCTTCTTTCCATCGCAAATGATGGAATCGACATACTGGCGATCGCCGATGATGCCTATTTCGGCCTGCAGTACGAAGAAGGATTGCTGCATGAATCGATGTTCGCCCGCCTTGCCGGGCTCCATCCGAATATTCTCGCCGTAAAGGCCGATGGCCCGACCAAGGAAGATTACGTGTGGGGATTCCGGGTCGGCTTTGTCACCTTCGGCGGAGCAGGCTTGAGCGCGCTTCAGTATGAAGCGCTCAACAAGAAATTGATGGGCATTATCCGCTCCAGCGTGTCGAGTTCGAGCAGTCTCGGCCAGCATCTTCTGCTGAAAGCGCTCCATGCCGAGGGCTACGATCAGCAGAAAGCTCAGTACAGAGCGATCCTGGAAGGCCGCTATCGGGCCATGAAGAAAATGCTTGCGGAGATGTCCCTGCCGCCGGCGCTCAAACCGCTTCCCTTCAATTCAGGCTATTTCATGAGCTTCAAATGTGAAGGTTTTTCTGCTGAAGCGCTTCGCATCAGACTGCTCGATGAGTTCGGTATTGGAACGATTTCGATGCTGGACCGCTACCTCCGCGTTGCGTTTTCCAGCGTGGAAGAATCGGACATTCCGGAACTCTGTACAGCCATTGCGACAGCGGCCAGAGATCTTTCAGCGAAAGGCTGAGCGCGGAAGACAGAGCACCAGCAGGCGGTGGTCGGATATTGGGAAGCCGAACCCCGAATCCGGGGGATCGATGAGTTCAATCGAATCACTGCCTGCCAGGGCAGCCAACAGAGGCGAAAGAACAATGTGATCGGTCACGCTTGCGTACTGCCGCGACAGGTAGGTGGGCTCAAGGTATTTCCACTTCAGATTTGCGCTCTGGAAATCGTTTGAAGGATCGCTGTCGTCTTTCAGTTCGAGCAGGGCCAGCGTGCCGGTGCGTGCTTCCATGTCTTCCGGGATGATGGTATTGAAGTCCCCTGCAAGGATGACAGCCGCTTGCACAATGTTGGTTCCATAGCGGCTTTTCAAAAGTGCGGCGAGCGCGCGGGCCTGGCTTTTCCGCGCTTCGAGGGATTTCGCATCCTGAAATGCCTTGAAATGCGCGGTATAGAGATCCAGGGTACGGGCATCGATAGCTATTCGCGCATAGAGCACCGGTCTGGGCCAGGGTGCGGAAGAAGGGTTCAGTTCGGCTGCCGATGCAAGGATCGGAAATCTTGACAGAATCGCGAGATCATCGCTCTGCGGAGATTTTGCCCATGCAGCGTGTGGCATTGGCCATCCAGCTGTTTCGAGCGCGCGCTGAAGCAGCATGATATCGGCTCCCTTTCTCCCCTCGACCTGGACTTCCTGAAGCGCGATGATGTCTATCTTCTGATCCCGCAATGCTCTGGCAATAAGGGAATGAAAGAGCATGACTTCGCCGGTTTTCTGGTCGGTGGCACTGCAGTCGTGAAGGTTCCAGGTGGCGATGCGGATGCAGTGTTCGTGGGGCGGCGTGGCTGGATGAGCGGCGCTTGAAGCGGGAAGGCCTGCAATGCTCTGACTGACAGCCAATATCAGAAAAAACAGGGCGGCCAGGAAGGTCCACAGACGCTTCCCGGCCGCCGGTGCATGGCAGGTGAATAAGGCTTCAAAAATCCTTGCCATTCTCGCTGCCAGCCGCTACGCCGACGGAAGAATGTAGGATTTGAGCGGCGGGAACCCATTGAAGTATACCGATGAATAGCTCTGCGTGTAGGCTCCCGTCGTCAGAATATACACCCTTTCTCCGATGCGTGCATTGGCCGGCATGAAATACGGTGTCTTTTCGTACAGAATATCCATGGAGTCGCAGGTTGGGCCCGCAAGGATAATCTGCTGAGCCGGGCCATCGCCTTCGAAATAGATGGGGTACTTGATCGCTTCGTCCAGCGTCTCGATGAGCCCGCTGAATTTGCCGATATCGAGAAATACCCAGGGAAGCCGGTCGTGTACCGATTTCTTCGCGATATTGACTATTTCCGCTACAATGACACCTGCATCGCCCGCCATTGACCGGCCGGGCTCGATAATGATCTGCTCGGGCCAGATGAGTCCGAAGCTGTTGTCGAGGAATCGCTTGATATCTTCCGCATATTGCTGGAGGGAATCGGTCGGTTCGAGATAGTTGGCCGGGAAACCGCCTCCCATGTTGATCATCTTGAGATCGACATTGAGCTCATGGCGCGCCCAGTGGAACAACTGCGATACGGTGGTGAGGGCGCTCGACCACTGGCCGACATCGCGCTGCTGGCTTCCTGGATGGAAGGAAATGCCATAGGGCTGGAGGCCGAAACGCACTGCGGTCTTGATGAGCTGGCGCGCAAGGTCCGGGTGCGACCCGAATTTCTTGGACAGCGGCCAGTCTGCACCCAGCCCTTCCGTGAGGAGTCTGAAAAACACCTTCGAGCCTGGGGCGGCGCGGGAAATCTTGTCGAGATCGGTCAGCGAATCGGTAACGTAAAGCCTGATGCCTTTTTCATAGAAATAGGCGATATCCTTTTCCTTCTTTATCGTGTTGCCGAAACTCATCCTGTCGGGAGAGACGCCGAGCCTCAGAAGCTGATCCAGCTCATAGCGCGAAGCGACATCGAAACAGGAGCCAAGGTCGCGGAGAAGGGAAATTACGGCATCGTCCGGATTGGCTTTTACCGCATAGTAGACGGTGGCATAGGGAAGGTAGGTGCGGAGATTCTCATAGTTCTTCCGGATTACATCGAGATCCAGGATCAGACAGGGGGTTTCCTTGTCCTTGGCAAATTCCCTGATGCGCTCGAATTTTTCGCGACTCATGTAGTTTTCCAGCGGAAAAGAATAGCTGTTTTTCACTCGTACCGCCTCTTGGTACAAAAGATAGCTCGCGGGAGCTCCAACAGGTACTGTAAGCATCTACTTGTACGAACGTCAAGCATGGAGTATAGAGATGTCATGGTCGGCTTCTACATCAAAAAGGCCTTTTTCGACGGATGGGACAACCTGTATCTGCTTGCAGGTCTCAACGCGGTCTATCTCGCCATTCTCATCCTCTTCATGGCTCTGCCTCTTGTGCTGGGTCTGCCTGGCTGGCTCGTGCTGATTGCTGGCATTGCCGGTGTCATAGCGCTTTCGTGGTGGGATATGGTCGTCGCAGAAGGTATGTATCGAATTGCTTCGGCTCGCTCGTTCCGTTTCGGAGAAAGCTGGGCCTTGCTGAAGAAAAGCCTGAAAATGGGGCTGATGCTTGCTGCTATGCGCCTGCTCATGCTGGTGGCTGTGCTGGTGGCGATTCCCTTCTATTTCAGCCGCGGCGGCATGTGGGGAGCCTTTGCCGGCGGCATCATGTTCTGGTTCATGATTCTGGCACTTCTGGTGGTGCAGTATGTCCCGTCGATGTGGGCTCATGATGGAGGGTCGGCAAGGGAAGTTCTGAAAAAATCGCTGTACCTGTTTGCCGACAACCCTGGATTTTCACTTTTTCTTCTGGTTTGGAGAGGCATCACGCTTGCCTTTTCCCTACTCACCATGCTGATTGCACCGGGGCTTGCAGGGGTATCGCTCGCATCTGCGGCAGCGGTACGACTGAGGATGAAGAAATACACCTGGATGAAGGGCAAAAATCCCGAAGAGCGAAAGCATGTGCCATGGGACGATCTGCTGAAGGAAGAGAAGGAGCTTGTCGGCAAACGGACCTTGAAAGGCATGATCTTTCCATGGAAGGAATAATAAGGAAGGAAGTATGATAGATAGATCGAGAAGGGAGCCGGGAATGAAACCTCCCTTGAGAGGCAAGAACAGAAGCGGCTCTGAGGCTGGTACTGAATCTTCTCGCAGTGCGCCTGCAGATGCAGCCGGTACGGAGAGCGAGACGTTCGAGTCAAGAAAGAGCAAGGCCTTATCCAGCATTGTGTACATCAAATTTGAAGGGCAAAAGGCCCAATCCCGTCTGCCTGCAGGTATCGATCCTTCGATTCCCTATCCCATCCAGCTTCAGACTCCGGTGAAAAAAATCGACCCTTCGCAGATCACCGAAGAAAGCCTTTTGACCGGCATGCTGAGAGTGCTGGCATGGGAGCCCGACAACCCTCATGCAGAACGGTATCGTGACTACATAAGCGCAATCAGACCGATGCTGTACGAGGAGCTCATCGCAGCTGGCGTGCAGAAAGCCGAGGAACAGGACTGGGTCGTTGCCGAAGAGATTTTTCTTGCTGCAAGCGGCTTGAGGCCGGGAAGGCCCGAACCTGTTGTCAATCTTGCCCTGATGCATGAAGCTCATGCCCAGCAGCTCGCGCAGGCCGAAAGAGAAGAAGAAGCCGAACAGGAAGACGAAGCTGCATTCAAATATTATCAGCACCTGCTCAATGCTGCCCAGCGATTTCCGCCTGCCTATTACCATGCCGCATTCTTTTTCCTCAGGAAGCACAACTATGACCGCGCCGTAGCCCTGCTTACCACCTATATCGGCATGAGCGATGACGAGCACCGCAAGGAGCGCGCCAAAACCATTCTGGACAAGCTCAAATCCATGGGCTATCTCGATACGCTTTTCAAGGAAGCCTATGATTTCATCCAGATGGGCGAAGAAGAGAAAGGCCTTGCACGTGCCCGCGAGTTCGTTCAGAAGTATCCCGATGTGTGGAATGGATGGTTCCTGATCGGTTGGGCGAACCGCCGTCTGGGCAGGTGGGAAGAAGGGGCAAAAGCTTTTACTGCAGCGATCGACAAGGGCGCCCAGGATGCAGATGTCTTCAATGAGTTCGCAATCTGCCGCATGGAAATGGGAGACCTTGCGGGTGCACGCAGTTCGCTTGAACATGCGCTGAGACTGGAACCGGAGAATGTCAAAATCATTGTGAATCTTGGAGCGCTCGCGTTCCGCCAGGGAAATCGGACCGAAGCGGAAGGCTTTTTCAGGACAGCGATCGAATTCGATCCCTCGGATCGCATCGCCCATGAATGGCTCAAGCGCCTCGGGGTTGAGCTGGACAATGAAAGCCGCAATTCCGATGAGTGAAGGAATGCAGATATCGCAAGATCGCCTGCAGGCTCTTTTGACGCAGGGTATTCAAGCTCTTGGCCGCGTGAATCCAGAACAGAGACCCCGGGGGAAGGACGGCCAGCCGGGGGGACTCGTTATCCTCCCGCAGGATATTCCCTGCCTCGTCATTCCGGATCTTCACGCTCGCCCGCAGATGCTGCAGGCCCTGCTCGCGTCCAGGCTTGATGAGCGCGGCAGTGCGACTATCGAAGATCTGCTCGAAGAAGCGCGGCTTTCGCTTCTGTTTCTCGGGGACATTCCCCACGCGGAAGGGCAGGCCGCGGCCCGGCGCTGGATGCATGCCTATGAGCGGCTGGCCCGGGAGCGTGTCGAACAAGCCATTCTCTGTCCTGAAATGGAAGAGGAAATGCAGCTTGCGCTCGAGGCGCTGAGGCTGGTAATCGAGCTTCAGAGCCGCTATCCCGAAAGGGTGTTCTGCCTCAAGGGCAATCATGACAACATGACCAATGCGGGCGACCATGGCGACCATCCGTTCTACAAGTACGCCATGGAAGGCATGATGGGGGCTCTCTGGCTGAGGCTTGCCTATGGTGAGGAGCTTTTCCCGCTGATAAGAGCCTATGAACGTGCGCTGCCCGTTCTTGCGGCCGGTCCGCGATTCTGCGCAAGTCACGCGGAACCCGCCTTTCCGCTCAGCATTGGGGACATTCTCGATTATCGCGAACATCCTGAGGTGATAGAAGCACTCATCTGGACAGCCAACGACGAAGCCGAGCCGGGTTCGGTACGAAAAACCATGGAAGCGCTGTCGGCTTCGGGCCTATGTCCGCCTGCGGTCGTCTGGCTTTCGGGGCACCGTCCCGTTGCCGGCCATTTTGCACGCCGGGCCGAAGGCCTGCTTATGCAGATACACAATCCATCCTTCGCGCAGGCGGTTCTGGTGTCGCCGTGCGATAAGCCTGCGAAGGCCCTGTTTCTTCTTGTTCCTGAGAATGGCGGCATTTTGCAGCGGGCCGAAGAGGTCATTCTTGACCCCTCTGCCTGCTGCCGATAGGATTGGCGTATGGCCGTCCGCGGAAGGAAGAGGCGCAGCAAGGCATCCATGCACACAGGATGCCTGCTCTGGATACTTGCCCTGCTCGTGTTTCTCGTGCTGTTCGCTCTTCGTTTCAATGATATCAAAAATGCCCTCCAGAAATCGGGGCTGCTGGATGCACTGAACCGTACCGGAGAAAGCGTCGGGGGGAAACCCGCCCAGCCAGCCAGACCTGCAGAACCCGCAAAGCCTCCGGCGCCTCCTCAAAGCGTTCCAGCACCGTTGCCCTCAAGCCCGGTATTGAAAGAGCCCGCGACCAAGGAGCCCTCAGCAGGAGCATCGATACCCACACAGCAGGCGCCACTGGAACCTGGCTTGAAGCCTGATGCCACCCTTCCGCCTCAGCAGCCACCTTCAGAAACATCACCGGCCAGAAAAACCAGAACCATCGCTATCTACTTCGTACGCATTGGCGAAGATGGACAGATCAGCAGTCAGAGGATTTCCAGAACCATTATCGCTTCGGACACTCCCCTGCAGGATGCTGCTGACGCTCTCCTGAAAGGTCCCACCGAGGCCGAACTGAGAGCCGGGGTTTTATCCCTCATTCCTTCCGGTACCAGGCTGAGAAGCATTTCCCTGCAGGGCAGTACGGCAGTTGTGGATTTGAGCGAAGAGTTCATATACAACCGGTATGGACGGGAAGGATATGCAGCCCAGCTCAGACAGCTTGTCTTTACCCTGACCGAATTCGGCAATGTGTCGGATGTGCGCATTCTCGTTGAAGGCAGGCAAAGGCCCTTCCTTACCGAAGGTCTGCCCCTGGACAAGCCATACCGGAGAACTTCTTTTTGACTGGCGGTTTCGGAGAACTGGCCTTGTTGTCAGTTTAGCGGGGCGGTGATAAAATATAAAATACCGTTTCAGCATTTGAAAAGGAGGTTCATACGAACACCACAGCATTGCACGACTGGCATGTCGCCCATGGCGCCAAGATGGCACCCTTTGCCGGCTATGATATGCCCATTTCATATCCCACCGGTGCAGTTGAAGAGCACCTGATCACCCGCCGTTCAGCAGGTCTGTTTGACATCGACCACATGGGGCAGATAGAAATTTCAGGGCCGCAGGCTGATGCCTTCGTTTCCCAGATGGTAAGCTGCAAGGTATCCGATCTGGCGCCTCCCATGGCGCGGTATTCACTGCTGTTGAACGAGGCTGGTGGAGTGATCGATGACCTCTTTGTGTACCGTCTGCCGGAATCCTGGTGGATCGTGGTCAATGCATCCAACAGGGCAACAGATCTGGAATGGTTCAAGAAGCATGCTGCCTCCGGTGTCAGCATCGTCGACCGTTCCGATGAAACCTACATGATCGCCGTGCAGGGGCCCCGCGCCATCGAGCTTATCGATCGCGCCGCCGACAGGCCGGTATCGGAAATTCCCCGCTTCTGCTGGGGCAATATCGTGATTGACGGCGTCCCCGTCTTGTTCGGACGGACAGGGTACACAGGAGAGGACGGAGGCGAGCTCTTCTTCCCATCAGCCGAAGCGCTTCATATCTGGGAATATCTGTTGAGACGCGGAGAGTCTCTTGGAATCGAAACCAGACCGATCGGACTGGCGGCGCGCGACAGCCTCAGGTTCGAAGCAGGAATGCCGCTTCATGGTCACGAGATAAGCCCCCAGGTCAATCCTCTGGAAGCGGGTTTCAAGTGGGCATGTGATTTCGACAAGGAATTCATCGGCAAACAAGCTCTCCTCCGGATCATGGAGGAGGGAGTAAGCAGAAAGCTCGTCGGTATCGAAGTGTTTGGAGGCGTCCCGCGCGAGGGATATGAAGTGGCGGCTCCGGACGGTACGCGCATCGGAACCTGTGTGGCGGGCATGTACTGTCCCACGGTAAAGAAATATGCTGCAAACGCCTTTGTGGCCCCTGAATGGGCTAAAACGGGAACGGAGCTTTCGGTAATCATCAGGGGTCAGCCGAGACAGGCTGTTGTGGTAAAAAGGCCGCTTTATCTTCCAGCCTACCGCAGGGCCGGGGTCTGAGCAGAACATCGCGGGAAGACTGGCTCATCGTTTTTGGGTATACAATAAGCATTGAATTTGGAGGTGGAACATGGCAATCGACAAGAATGCGCGCTATCTGGAATCGCACGAATTTGCCCGCCCCGAAGGCGGAGTGATGGTCATTGGCATTTCTGACCATGCTCAGGCTGAGCTGGGCGATGTGGTATTCGTCGAACTGCCTGCAGCAGGCAAGGTTCTGGCGAAGGGGACGGTGTTCGGCACTATCGAATCGGTTAAAGCAGCCAGCGATCTCTACATGCCGGTCTCCGGAACCGTTGTCGAGGTCAACGAGGCCGTGAAGAACGATCCCTCGCTAGTAAACAGGGACAGTTTCGGACAGGGCTGGCTCATCAAGGTAAAGCCATCCAATCCTGCAGAATTCGATACGCTTCTCGATGCCGATGCCTATGCGAAAGCGATAGGGGAGGAATAAGACCGTGCCTTTCATTCCGAATACCGATGCCGAACGCGCCGAGATGCTGAAAGCGATCGGCGTCGATTCGGTGGATGCGCTGTTTGCCGATATTCCTGAACATCTCAGAATACGGAAACTCGATCTTCCGGACGGCGTTTCGGAGCTCGAAGCGCTCTCCCATATCGATTCGCTTGCAGAGCGAAATGTGCAAGCCAGGAAGATGGACTGGTTTCTCGGAGCGGGCGCTTACCATCACTACATTCCCTCGCTGGTTCCTGCGCTTGCCGGGCGCGGCGAGTTTCTGACTTCCTATACGCCCTACCAGCCGGAAGTTTCCCAGGGAACGCTCCAGGCTATATTCGAATATCAGAGCATGGCTTCCAAGCTTCTGGGGGTTCCAGTCGTCAATGCATCCCACTATGACGGGGCGACCGCACTGGCGGAAGCCATTCTCATGGCATGGAAGGCGAAAGAAGGCCGTTCCCGAGTGCTTATTCCTTCAGATCTGCATCCGGAATATGCGCGGGTAATCGATACCTACCTCACGTCCTTCGATATCGAGCTGGTTCGCTACGAAGGCGATCCCGCATCGGCAGAAGTCGACGACAGAACTGCGGCTCTGGTAATCGCCTATCCTGCTTTTTCGGGCGAAATCTATCCTGTCGCGCCAGCAGCGGCTCGGGCGCACGAGCATGGCGCGCTGTGCATCATGCAGGCAGATCCTGTCATGTGCGCCATACTTCAGAGCCCGGGAGAGCAGGGGGCCGATATTGTCACCGCAGAGGGACAGGGCCTCGGCAATCCCCTCAACTTCGGCGGTCCCTATCTCGGAATGATGGGAACTACCGAGGCACTCATGAGGCGCATGCCCGGCCGCATTGTCGGTCAGACAAAGGACAGGAATGGAAAGCGGGGCTTTGTGCTCACCCTGTCTACGCGCGAACAGCATATCCGCCGCGAAAAGGCCGTGTCCAACATATGCTCGAATCAGGGGCTCAGCATGCTCCAGACCTGCATCTATCTCGCTGCGATGGGAAAGCAGGGGCTGACGCATGTTGCCCGCCAATCGTACGACAAAGCTCACTATGCAGCCGAACTGATTGGCAGAATTCCTGGTTTCTCGATTAGAACGAGGCGCTTCTTCCGCGAATTCACCGTGGCGACGCCCGTTCCCGCTGCCTTGCTCGTGGAAAAGCTGAAGGCACGGAACATCATGCCTGGGCTTGCACTTTCACACTACTGGCCGGAACGCACGCATGAGCTTCTGATTTGCGTTACCGAAGTCAATACCCGTGCGCAGATTGAAAAACTCGTTGCAGCGCTGGGGGAGGTAGCGAAATGAACATGCATGACGAACCGCTTGTCTATGAAATTTCCAGGCCGGGACGTGTAGGCTGTACACTGCCTGAGTCGGATGTACCGGAATATGCGCTTCCTGAAGGGCTTGCGCGGGCCGAGCTCGATCTTCCCGAGCTCGATGAACTCAGCGTCGTGCGGCATTTTACACGGCTTTCACAGAAAAATTATTCCATCGATACCGAATTCTATCCACTTGGTTCGTGCACCATGAAATACAACCCCAAGGCAAACGAAGCGGCTGCCTCGAACCCGGGGTGGAAGTACCTGCACCCGCTGGCTGGAGAAGACCTGGCTCAGGGAGCACTCGAGCTCATGTGGCACTTGCAGGAGCAGTTGAAGGAGATTGGCGGGTTCGCCGCAGTTTCCCTCCAACCGGCAGCAGGCGCGCATGGGGAGCTTTCGGGCGTACTCATGATTCGGGCCGCCTTGAAAGCCAGAGGAGAACATGGCCGTACCCGGATGCTGATCCCCGATTCTGCGCACGGTACCAATCCTGCAAGCTGCACCATGGCCGGGTTCACTACCCAGACCATTCCTTCCGGACCGGATGGGAACATCGACATGAATGCCCTGCGCGCAGCTCTGGACGATACCGTTGCCGGCATCATGATTACAAATCCCAATACGCTCGGCCTTTTCGAGACCAATATTGAAGAAATCTGCCGGCTGGTGCACCAGGCGGGCGGCTATGTCTACGGCGACGGCGCGAACATGAATGCGCTGACTGGAGTGTTCAAGCCTGGAGCATCGGGTATCGATGTCATGCATTTCAATCTGCACAAGACTTTTTCGACCCCGCATGGCGGCGGGGGCCCCGGTGCGGGCATGGTCGGTGCAAACGAATCGCTGGCAGCGTATCTTCCCGGCCCTGTCGCGGTAAAGGACGGCGATAGATTCATGCTGAAGATGCCCCAAAAGAGTATTGGGCAGGTCAAAGCCTTCTATGGCAACTTCGGGGTGCTGGTGAGAGCCTATGCCTATGTGTTGATGACGGGCGGCGACGGGCTGAGGCGCGTGGCCGAAAACGCGGTCCTCAATGCGAATTATCTCAAGGCGAGGCTCGAAGGCAGCTATCCTGTTCCCTATCGCAGGAGATGCATGCACGAGTTTGTCGCCCGCGGCACAATCGCCGAAGGCATTCATACGCTCGATATTGCCAAACGCCTCATCGATTACGGCTTTCATCCTCCAACCATCTATTTCCCGCTCATTGTTCCGGAAGCGCTCATGATCGAGCCGACTGAAACCGAATCGAAGGAAACGCTCGATCGCTTCATCGAAGCGCTAAGGGCTATCGCTGAAGAAGCGAAGGCTCATCCCGAGCTCTTGCATGATGCGCCTGCGACCACTCCTGTGGCCAGGCTGGACGAGGTGATGGCTGCGCGATGTCCGATACTCTGCTACAGAGGGTGAATGTTCGCTGAACATGCGGCCCGCCCCGTCCCGGGGCGGGCCGCTTTTGTATTGCTGAAATAATTATTGCATAGGTATTATTTTCATGATATTATCTTAGTAAATAAAACATCATGGAGAAAACGATGCTCTGGTTTGCCTTGGCTCTTTCAGCAATGCTTTCCTCATTGTTCATTCCCATAGTCATATCTTTCTGCCACAAGCACCGCCTTTACGACAGGATCAACGATCGAAAAGTCCACAAGGACAGCCGTATGCCCAGGCTCGGCGGGGTTGCGATTGCGTTCAGTTTTGTCATTTCCATCCTTTTCCTCCAGCTTCTGCAGAAGGACGAGTTCATTCGGATGAACGGAGGATATTCGCTCTGGCCGATAATAACTGGCGGGCTCATCGTGTTTCTCACAGGTCTTCTCGACGACCTCTACGATCTTCGTGCCATGACGAAATTTGCCCTGCAATCGCTTGCAGCGCTCATCGTGATCGCATCCGGATACCGTTTCAAGTTCATGATCATTCCCTTCGGAGCCGGGATTCTGGATTTCGGCAATGTTTCCTATCTTCTAACATTTCTCTGGCTGGTGGGCATTACCAATGCGATCAACCTTATCGACGGCATCGATGGGCTCGCCGGTGGCATTTCTGCTCTTGCTGCCCTGGCATTCGGGCTCTTTTTCATGTTTACCTCGAGCATTCTGCCAGCCGAAATCTGCCTGGCGCTGGTGGGAAGCCTTATCGGATTTCTCATTTTCAATCTGCCGCCAGCCAAGATTTTCATGGGAGATTCAGGTTCCTTGTTCCTTGGTTACATCCTTGCAGTGATTCCGCTCATGAGTCAGTACAGGGGCTTCCAGGGAGAAGATATCGGCGTATTCTCTGCTGCAACCGTCCTCAGTATCCCCATTTTCGACACATTGATGGCGATATTCCGAAGAACACGGGCCAGGAAGTCGTTCTTTACTTCTGACCGCGAACATCTTCATCACAAACTGATGGAAAAGGGATACCAGACGCCGCAGATACTGGTAATCCTCTACTCACTGACCTTCATGCTCGGAATGGTTGCGCTCAGCACGCTCTTCATTCATGCTTCCTGGAGTTTTGCTCTTAACCTGATAATGCTGGGTGCCATGTTTGCATATTTCGTAAGGATCAATCAGGAGAGCCGCAGAACTGAAGCCAGGCGATGACCGCGCATGAATGCTTGACCGCTTTCTGCCCCTCATGCGCTATTTTGCCTTGTATACCGATATGGTGCCCGAGCTTCCTCCTGCAGTGACAAGTGCCGAGCCCAGCGCTTCCGCGCATACGATCTGCGGGATGTCGGACGTGGCCTCATCTGCCCCGGCGATGCAGAAGATCTGGCCCAAAAGCCCTTCGGAGTCGAGCCCCACCACTCCCATGTGCGTGCTTCCGACAGTTATCAGCGAATTGGTGTTCGTCTCCGCCGATTCTATCAGCGCGAGGCTTCTGGCCTTGTCGAGTTCCGCTGGCAGGCTGAGCGACATGAGCGCTTCAAAACTGTCTCCATTATGACGAAATGCATGCAGTTTCCTTGCTGATCCCAGAATATAGATCATTCCATTGCCGGAGCCGGCAGAACAGTACTCGATGGCCTTGGGGTTTCCCAATGATTCGCCTTGTGCCCCCGAAGCGACAATCTGCGAAGCATCGAAACAGGCTCCATCATGATGAAGGAAGAATAGGCGCCCAATCCCCGATGAACATGCCGCAATCCATCCGTTATCCAGAATCTCGAGATCTTCCATTACCAGCGAAGAAGAGGGCGGATTCTCCCACAGCGCTTTCAGAACCTGCTCTCCCCCATATCCAATCTGGCCCTCCGCAAGACCGGCAAGATCGAGCATCAGGATCTTTTCGGGCGAATTCGCAAGTACGAAGAGGGTATGCCCATCCTTCGAGAATTTCATGGCTCTGATATTGGAGAAGACCCAAGGACCCCCACTGCCGCTCACCAGATCAAGAGACGAAAGGATGTTTCCCGAAGGGCCAAGCCTGTACAACCGTATCCAGTTTGAAGTGGAAGCCGCGGCGGCAAGCAGGGATCCGTCAGGGGAGAGCGCAAGCCGGTCGGGACTCCGCTCATCGCCATTGATGACGATAGTATCCCGCCAGAGGCGCAGCCACGCCGTCTCTTCGGGCAGGGTTGTGCCGGAAATTCCAGCCGGTTCCGGGCTCGAACTGCTAGGGGCCGGGCCGATACCAATTCCGAAAGGATAGAAAAACAGATGTACTGCGCTCGCTTTATCGAGACCAGCTACTGCCACCAGGCCATTCTGGCTTTTGCTGATCCATTTGACATCGGCGGTTTGCCCTGTGCCATTGTCAGAAGGGCGCTGCATGCGATGCAAAGGCGGGCTCAAGGCGGCATGATAGTCGTATTTCTGTATCCATTCGAGGGGTCCCGATCCGGAATACGACAGGAGACTGGAATCGTGACCGCATGCATCAGCCCATGTTCCTTCGTCGAGCGGAATGAGGGCATCGACATGGCAATGCAGAAGCGCAGAATCCGCATCGAACAGGCCCGCCTTCAATAGAAAGCCTGCAAGAGCCTCTTCCGATGACACCATGTCGTTTCCCGCCGAAGCTCCATCTCTATACCATGCAACTGTGGTATTCCCGAACGATGGCGGCAGTGCAAGCGGCACAATAACGGGATAATTTCTGTTGAGGTATCGCGAAGCAGCGATGACCGCCTGTCCTGTTGCAGCGACATTCGGGACTGAAATGTCCAGGTGTACCGCTGGTTCGCCGACCACAATTCTGCAGCTGCCGGGCGATGTCTGACCTGGCAGGATTAGCAAGAGATCCGCCGCACCGCCGATAACATTGCCACTTTGGTCAACCAGCTTGACTGTCGTGGTATAGGAGCCGGATTTCAAACCACTCAGTGCATATTCAGTTTCCGTCGCCGGAATTTCGGCAGAAAGGGGGTATGGCATATCTGAATACACTGGGCCTGGCCTGCCTGGGATACCTCGGAAGGAAATATCGATCCGATAGAACCATCCTGAAGGCACTGCGGTTGACGTCGAAAGAGCGAGGCGCAGACTGCCTTCTCCCTCCGCAAGATGGAGAGAAAGCAAAAGCTCCGTAGTCTTCCCTGGCTCGAGATATGCATCAACCGACTGCTCCAGGATCAGGCTTCCTTCCTTTGACAATCCCTCAACTCTGATGTTCCATGTCCCTGGCGAAAGCCTCAGCTCCGAGGCTGTCTGGGTCAGCGTTTTTATGACAGGAGAGCCTGTATCGGGACTGCAGGTAAGCCTGTAGGCTGAAATGTTCCAATCGCGCTCCGGCAGAATTGCCTTGCCGCCCGACATGGTTTCTAGTTCAAACCGGCTACGCGGATATCCCCGGGGAAGCTCGAAGCGAAGCGAGAGCCTTGCATACTGCGTGCGCATTCCGAGCGAGCATGACCAGCAGCCGAGCATCAGCAGGACGGAACACAGAGCGGACCAAGCCAGGATTGAGCGGCATTGGGCCCGCTTCCTATGCTTCGGATGGATTGAATGCATTTCTCCCTCCTTATCCATGAGAATGCGCGGAAAGCCCGGGCCGCTTCATTTTTCTCTCGCTCCATCTTTTCCCTGTTTCAGACCTGCATTGCAGAAGGCCAGAGCAGTCGATTATAATGACTTGTCGTGATCTTTCGATGATGAAGACATGACGTGACAAAAGCCATGAAATGCGGTTCAGGCCGCGCAGGGGAGGCAATTGGTGAAAATCCTCTTCATTTCAAGCGAATTGACACCATTTGCAAAAAGCGGGGGTCTCGGCGATGCGGTATCGTCGCTTGCGGCCGCTCTTTCTCGCGAGGGACATGACGTTCGAATATTGATGCCGCGCTACTATTTCATCTCGCGCAATTCGCTCAGGAGAGTAAATGGCATTCTTGAAATAGAAACAGCCCGCGAACAGCACCATGCCTTTCTGTACACGGCAAACCTGCCCAATTCGACAGCAAAAATCTATTTTCTTGACTGCGAAGCACTGTATGGTCGAAATGGCATTTACGGCTATACCAGTACGCAGGAATTCCCCGACAACCCGAAAAGATTCGCAACTCTCAGCAAAGCAGCCTTCAGTCTGTGCCGCAGTATCGGGTGGATACCCGATATCATGCATGCCCACGATTGGCCAGCTGCTCCTGTCCCTGTCTATCTCAATACTCTGGAAAAGAATAGCGAGTTCGCTCGCACTGCAGGCATTCTTACCATTCACAATCTCGGCTATCAGGGAATTTTCAGCAGAGAGCACTATCCCGAGCTCGGCCTCGGCTGGGAATATTTCTATGGCGCAGGTTTCGAGTACTACGGCAACATCAATTTCCTTAAGGCAGGAATCGCATCGGCGGAATGCATTACGACGGTCTCGCCAACCTACGCAAGAGAGATACAGACCCCCAACGGAGGATTCGGCCTCGATGGTCTGCTGCGCCAGCGGAGCAGAGAACTTGTGGGGATACTCAATGGCATTGACTCCGACATCTGGAATCCACAGACCGACCCATACATCCCTGCCCATTATTCCAAAGATGATCTTTCCGGAAAAGCGCTGTGCAAGTCTGCTCTGCAAAAGGAGCTCGGCCTGCCGGTCGATCCGGCAGTGCCTCTCATCGGCATGGTTACCCGCCTTGTCGAGCAGAAAGGCATTTCCGAGGTGTTTGGGCGGACCTATGGATGCATGCGCCGTATTCTTGAAACGATACAGGTGCAGGTGGCGGTTCTCGGCTCCGGCGACGCCTGGGCCGAAGAAGCCATTCTCAATTATTCAGCCCGCTATCCGAACTTCAAGGGAATGGTCGGATATAATGAACATCTTGCCCATTTGATCGAAGCGGGAGCAGATTTCTTCCTCATGCCGAGCCGGTACGAACCGTGCGGCCTCAACCAGATGTATTCTCTTGTCTACGGCACCCTTCCCATCGTACACAGGACAGGTGGACTCGCGGACACGGTAGTGAACTACAACCAAGACCTCGGCGAAGGAACAGGATTTATGTTCGATGACCTCACTCCTCAGGCTGTCTACGATACGGTTGGATGGGCAATGTGGGCATGGTACAACAAGCCCGATCATATCGCCAGAATGCGCAGCAGCGCCATGAGCCAGGATTTTTCGTGGTCACGCTCCGCGCATGAATATGTAAGGCTCTATGAGCATGCGCTAAATTTGCGAAATTCGCGGTAAAATTCAAAAAAGCTTGCAGTGCAAGGAATAATGACGATGAAAGAAACCAGGATTCTTGACTATGGAAAAGACGAAGTGCGCGAAAAGCTTCTTCAGGCCTTCCGAAGAGGGCAGAAGGAGTATGCTGCTGCCGACCTTGCACGCGTGACAGGTCTTCCCCTGGCTCAAATCAATGCCGAAATGCCAGCGCTTGCCGACGAATATCGCGGAAGGCTCAAAGTATCGGACAAGGGCGATCTCATCTACTCCTTTCCCGAAGGACTCAGAAGCCGCTACAAGGGCTTCGGTCCGGCGCTTGCGCGTTTTGCCAAGGCGTTCGCCCGCGGGGCTGTCCGCGCAGGAAAGGCTCTTTTCAAGATCTGGATTCTGGTTACTCTGGTGGGATATTTCGTTTTGTTCATCGCCCTGGCCCTGGTTGCCTTTTTTGGATCAATCGCGATACAGCAGGGAGGGGGGAGAGATCGCGACAACCGAAGAGGGGGAGGGGGGCTTGGAGGGCTCTGGCTCACGACACGACTCTTCGATTCGCTTGTCAGACTCTGGTTCTACAGCGAACTTTTCAAGGACCCTGAAACCCGATACCGCCAGCAGCTCCAGAGACGGGAACGCAAACCCTTGCACAAAGCGGTATTTTCGCACGTATTCGGCGACGGAGATCCGAATGCGGACTGGGACAGCCTGCTGAAAAAAGCCTTTGTGGCCTATGTGCAGACTCACAAGGGCGTGATCACCATGCCGGAATTCATGGCACTTTCAGGTCTCAGGCCCGGAGATGCACAGGACCGAATCACCCGCTTCCTGGTCGAATTCGAAGGCAGACCGGAAGTGACCGAAAACGGTGCGCTGTATTTCTTTTTTCCCTCCCTGCTGGCTGCAGCCAGTCAGGTTCCATCTGCGGCAGCTTCCACCTTCCCGATGAAAAAGCTCAAGAGTTTCTCTTCGAACAGCAGGAAATTGGACAACACGTTCCGCTGGGTGAACATCGTCAATCTTTTGTTTGGCAGTTACTACGGTTGGCATGCACTCAACATTGGAACCGACGTTCTTGTCCGCACTCCTGACGGGATCGGGTTGCGGGGCGGGTTTGCATTTCTCTATTCTTCCACAATTTATCTTTTCGCGCAGCTGGGAGTTGCACAGCCGGCAGTTGTTGTGGGATGGCTTCTTGGCGCCGCTCCCCTCGCGTTTTCCCTTCTGTTTTTCTCAATTCCCCTGGTACGATCCCTGAGGCTGAAATCGGAAAACGAGCAGTTGAAGCGGGAAAATCTGAGGCGCCTGCTCTATGCCACAGTGCTGGGAGCTCCACAGCGTCTCAATCCTGCCGCAATACAGACCGGCATGATGGAGGCAACAGCCGCCTCTCCCAAAGCCCTCGAAGAGGAGCTTGATCATCTGGCCGCATGGGCATCGGGAGAGCCGGACGCGGATGGAACATGGTCCTTCAAGGATATTCACTTTACGCTGGAAGAAGCCGAACGGGTGCGCGCCGCGATCGATGAAAGCAAGTTCGCTCCGGGACAGACTGTCTTCGATACTGAAAAGCCTCTATGAATCATTCTCCAGCATCGCGCAGGACTGCAGGGTTTTTTCTTGCCCTCTTTTCCGCTCTGAGCTTTTCCACACTCGGGCTGTTCGCGAAATCGCTCTTCGGAGCGGGAATTGCCGTCGAAGCGGTACTCTCCTGGAGATTCATCATTGCGGCTTCGGTTCTGTGGATACTGGTGCTGGTCCGGAGAGGCCGCGTGAACCAGATACCGGATGCTTCGAAAATATGGCAGCTCATCGTGCTCGGTCTTCTAGGCTTTGCGCCGCAGGCAGGGCTCTTCTTCCTGACGGTCAAAATCCTTGATCCGGGGATCACCAGTCTGCTCCTCTATCTCTATCCTGCTTTTGTGTTTGCAATAGGGGCGCTAATTCGTCATGAAAAAGCTCGCCGCGTGCAGGTGGCTGCCCTGATCCTTTCTATCTGCGGGAGCGTGCTGACATTCTGGAATGCAGGGAATTATCCGGTTATTGGAATACTGCTCGGCATGACCGTAGCAGCGGCCTATGCAGTCTATCTGGTATGGAGCGAGCACATTCTGAAAGGTGTCGATCCCATATTCGCGACGGCGATCATCATCAGCGCCGCGGTGGTGGTATATGCAGGTATTGCAGCGATAAGAGGAACCTTCGTACTGCTGTCATGGCCCCGGCAAATCCTGCTGGCAGGCGGTGTCGGGATCATGGCGACGGTACTGCCCATCATTACCCTGTTCATGGCCATGCAGAGGATCGGTGCCCGCGATACATCCCTGATCAGTACCATCGAGCCAGTCTGCACGAACATTCTCTCCATGCTTCTGCTTCATGAAGTCATGACGGGACGGAGAGTTGTGGGCGGTATTCTGATTCTCGCGGGCGTTCTGCTCCTTCAGCGTGCAGACTATGCATCCGGGCGGAGCGGCGCGTCCATGAGTGCCGAAATGTCTCGAAGCGGAGCGATTTCTCCCTCGTCGAACACTGCAGGGACCGAAGAAGGAAAATCATAATCGGGAGAGATCAGAATCCGTCTCGAAAGGCAGGCTGAAAACACGCGCTCATGCAGATCGCGCGGATATTTCGGGAACAGCCATGGGCCGCACCTTTCGAAAAGGGAGTTTCCTGCAAGAGTATCGAATCGCTCCCATGCTTCTTCTATCCTGCTTCTATCCTTCGCCGCCTTTCCGCAAGAGACAAGCCGGGAAAGAACATGCAGATTGACGGCAGATCTCAGCCCGTCTATGCATTCGTCCTCCGGACCCTGCGGAACCTCTTCCAGACCTGATTCGATGTCCGACACCAGTATGCCCAGCGAAAAGGAAGCCGGCACCGGCAGGATAAGGCTCATTATCGCCGGAACGCTGATTCGGGGCAGGTATTCGTCCCAGACAAACCGGCAAAAGGCAATATCCGGAAATGGCTCGCGTTCCGGCAGACCGGCGAAGCGCCTTGCAATGGCGATGGCACCTTGCTGAGAAGAAACAATGCGCACCGATCTGACCGATGGGAAAAGATTCTTCACCATTTCTGCAAGGCGCTTTTGCCACTGGCTGGGCAGATTCGAGAGAAGCCCCCGGTCGATGGTGCTTTTGGCGACTCGCTGAAGACCCTCCGGCTTGAACCCCAGAAGCGCTCTGCCATAATCCGACCAAAGGCTCAGATAGCGTATGCCGTTTGCGGCATAGAGCCTGAAGCCCCTGGTCCGTCTGATTGGAGGCAGTTGTTCCAGCAATGACTTAGCTCTGCCGGCCATCTCATTCCTCCGCCTTTTCGAGTTTACGCGTATATTTGGGAAAGAATTGTGCGACCTTTCCGGTATCAAATTTGACAATTACGAGGGGCCCGGCACTCTGGGATACGCTCACCTTGACGATCGAACCACTGCCATATTCTTCGTGGTATACCCTCATGCCGCTCTTCCATTCGGCAGACTGCGCACCTGGTTCTCGCTCGTGGATGGATCCTGGAAAACGCTCCTGCGCAGGGGCTTCTGTTTTTTCTTTCCTGCTGTAGAGGCGTGCCTGGTCGACTGCAGACCTGTTTGAGGTGCGCGCGGTCCTCCAGAGATCATAGAGATGCGGATCGACTTCCGTCAGGAATCTGCTGGGAGTTGTTTCGAATATTTTGCCATGCATGCGCCGCCATCGGCAGGCTGTCAGATAGAGCGATTCCTTTGCCCTTGTCACGGCGACATAGAAGAGCCTGCGCTGTTCCTCAAGATCATCTCCCTCTTCATCATTGCGCGGGAAGAGCCCCTGTTCCAGCCCCGTCACGATCACCACAGGAAACTCGAGCCCCTTGGTGTTGTGCATGGTTATGAGCGTTACCGCATCAGCATTATTGTCCTGCGTCCTGCTGGACTGATCGAGCATGATGGTATCGAGGAATTCGAGCAGGCCTTCTTCAGAAAGCGGAAATTCTGATGCCGCGTTGACGAGTTCTTCGATATTCGCCTCTTTCTGGGTTCCGCCGATAAGGTCCCTGCTGTGGTAATAATCCAATAGCCCGCTCTGCCTCGCAAACTCGTCGATCAGCTGGCCGAGATCTCCCTGGCAGGCTTGCAGTTTTTCCCAGGCAGAATCAATGAGCCCCAGAAATCCGCGCAGACCTTCCCGGCCTTTGCCGTGCATGCCCGGGCCGGCATGAACGGAAGCTTCGTACAGATCGATGTTTCGTTCCAGCGCCAGAGCTGCGATGGCATCTATCGAAGCGGCTCCGATTCCCCGTGCTGGTTTGTTGACAATGCGGGTAAAGGCAATCTGATCGCGCGGGTTCGCCAGAAACGAGAGAAAGGCGAGCATATCCTTGATTTCTTCACGCTCATAGAAACGCAGAGCTCCCACAATGCGATAGGGAATGCCGAGCTGTGGGAACATCCGTTCAAATCCAAGCGACTGCGCATTGGTCCGATAGAGAATGGCGACATCTTTCCAGCGCCCGCTGGCATGTACATGGCGCTTGGCTGTCATTGCGCAGAACTCGACCTCCTGATCCTGGTCATCAAGAAGCGCGAGCTGAGGTTTTACTCCGCCGGGACGGGTCGAAAGAAGCCTTTTGCCGAGCCTTTTTGCATTGTGCATGACCACATCGTTGGCGAAATCGAGAATGGTCTGGTATGAGCGGTAATTGCGTTCGAGACGAATGAGGCGCGTGTCCGGATACACTTTCTGGAAATTGAGTATGTTGCGTATTTCCGCACCGCGGAAGCGATAGATCGACTGATCGTCATCTCCGACTACGCAGAGCATCGTATCGGGGCCCGCAAGCTGTTGGAGCAGACGGAACTGTGCCACATTCGAATCCTGATATTCGTCTACAAGAATGACTCTGTAGCGCTGTCGCGTTCTCATGCGGATCGCTTCGTCCTGTTCGAGGAGGCGGGCGGGCATGAAAATGAGGTCTCCAAAATCGACATTGCCGGTCTGACGCAGGCGCGCTTCATACGCGGTATACACGCGGCGGAATTCGGGATGCTGGCTTATGAAGCCGAGTTCTGGCGAATCCGGTGCAATGCAGTAATCTTTTGCCTTCGCGATGAGAAATGCATAATCGCTGGACTCGCGCTTGCTGAGCGAAGGGAAGACCGAATGTACCAGCTCAGCGCTGTCGTTTTCATCGTAGATCGTAAAGCCGGATCTGAGACCGAAAGCCTGTGGGTTTCGGCGCATGAACCAGGCTCCGAACGAATGGAAAGTTCTGATGGTGGCCCGGCTGCAGGCCGGTTCGATCGCCATGGCCCTCTCTTTCATTTCGTTAGCTGCCTTGTTGGTAAAGGTTACGGCGAGCACGGATTCGGGCGCAACGTGCTTTTCGCGCACCAGATAGGCAATCTTGGATGTAATGACCCTGGTTTTTCCTGTGCCTGCTCCCGCAAGGATCAAGAGGCGCTTTTCTTCAGCAAATACGGCGTCGAGCTGTTCGGGGTTGAGGTCTTTGAGGTAGTCCGGGATCGGTCCTGGTATCATGGTTTGGCAGTATACTCTGGAATCGCGTTGAAATCGACACCGTTTACCGATACGATGCGCGCCTGAACTGTCTCTCCCGGGGTGAAAGCCCCATGGACTAGGGTAACGCCATCGACATCCGGAGCCTGCATCCAGCCGCGTCCAATGCAAAGTTCGTCATGTTCGAATCGTTCCTCGATGACGAATACATCCGTGCGTCCGACAAAACGATTCAGCCGCTCGGCAGTGATGCGGGTCTGGGCTTCTTCGATGATGGCCTTCCGCTGGTTGGCAACGGTTTTCGGAATTCTCGGCTTCATGCTCCATGCGGGCGTATGCTCTTCTCTGGAATAGACGAAGGCGCCGAGCCAGTCAAGCTCTGCCTGCTTCTGGAATTCGAGGAGGGTCTTGAAGTCCTCTTCGGTTTCTCCGGGGAAACCGATCAGGAAGGTGGAGCGGATCATGGCATCGGGGATCTGTTCGCGAATGGCAGAAAGCAAATCGAGATAGCGCCTGGCTGAGCCTCGGCGATGCATCCGGGAGAGCAGGGTTTCGGAGGCATGCTGGAAGGGAATATCAAAATAGGGAGCGAATCTCCTGTCGTCTGCGAAAAAGGGCAGTATTTCCATTGGGAAATGGTCGGGGTGAATGTAGAGGGGCCTTATGCGGAATTTGCCAGGAAGCCTTGCGAGCTCCTCGAGCAGATCAGGCAGGAGACAGCGGCCGGCCAGGTCCCGGCCGAAATTGCCCAGATCCTGTCCAATCAGCACAAGCTCGAAAATGCCCCGGTCGAGGAGGCTGCGGCATTCTTCAACGATGTCGTCGATGTTACGCGAACGCAGTTCCCCGCGGATCAAGGGGATGGCGCAGTAGGCGCAGTGGTTCGAACAGCCTTCGGTAATCTTGATGTGTGCGGTACCGGGAAAATCGAACAGAGCCTTTCTGGTGTAGGCGCGCTCGGGCATGCGGGGTGGCGGAGCAGGGCAGAGCACTGTTCGGGTTCCTTCCATTACCTTGCGGAGCGCCCCTGGCACAAGGCTCAGGTCGGCATTTCCCAGTACTGCATCGGCTTCGGGCATTTCTGCGAAGAGTTCATCGGGATAGCGCTGTGAAAGACAGCCGGCAACAACCACTTTTTTGTCCGGCCAGGTGCGGCGTGCGGCGACAATGGCGCTTATGGATTCCTTTTTTGCATCTTCGATGAATCCGCAGGTATTGACGATGATGATGTCAGCGCTGTCCGGCGATTCGGCAGGCAGAAAGCCGCTGTCCGTCAGGCGGGCGCTGATCTCTTCTCCGTCGACCTGATTTTTCGCACAGCCGTGCTGGTCGATATAGAATGAAGGCATGGTGCTCCTTTTATTCGAGTGTTGTGGCTACGAGCGCCCAGCCGCCCTGTGAGGAAGACCATGAAAGGCGTTTTACGGATATTTCGCCCGCGCCTCCCATGGAAAACTCAACCGATTTCCCCGCAGACTGATAGACATTGATACGTACCGACTGCGCATTGGAAGTCCAGAATGTAACGCTGTTTGAAACGTTGATGGTGATGGATTCGCCTTTCCGGTAATACTTTTCGACCCATTCCCTGCGATCAGCCTCGTAGCGGAACATGACCGGCGAGACAAAGCTGACATTCACGAAAAACTGGTGCGGGCCGGAAGAGCTCTTGAAAACCACCACAGGGGCATCGGCGGGTTTTGATTGGGCGGCTGAACCTGACGTGCTGCCTGCTGGCCCAATGGTGATGCCGGTATCGGAAGGCGGGGATGTCAGGGCTTCCTTGGCTTCACATCGCACGAGTACGCCATGCTGAGGGGCGTTGGGAGCAAAATCCCTGACAGAGAGGACAAGCCGCTCCCTGTCGGTCGAAGGATTGATGACTGTTTCTTCATTGAGGCCCGTTTGAAAGGTCCCGTAGGGCGTTGTAAACGCGGCCTTATCGGAAACGGCATCGAGCATGACCGAAATGAAATCGTTGTCGAGCGGCAGGTAGATTCGGTCTCCGGGATATATGCGCTGTTCGAAGGGCAGGCCTTCTGCGCGGTATTCGGCAGGCGTTCTGGATGGATTTGGCGCTTGCTGTGGCCTTGAAAATCTGATGAACAAAAACACGACAGCGAGAATGGCCGCCAGCGCCATTGCGCTCAAAATGAAAAGAGAATATCTCCGCTGTGGAGCCTGTTTGGCGGACTCGATAGCAGGTTTTACAGCAATCGGCTCTGCAGGTGGAATTTGCTCTGGAGTTTGCGGAGCTTTCGAAGGAAGGGGCCGGACCGGCTCTGGCTGAATCTGCGCATCAGCGGGGCTTTCGGAAGGGGGTACGGCCTTTGTCTTGCGCGCTCGTGGCTTGGGCTTGCCTGCCGGACTGGCTGCGGACGACCGAGACTCCCCGGTTTTTTCTTCACCAGCAGACTCCTGCATTATTTCCGGAAACAATGCAGATATTGCCACCTCTTTTGGAGGCGGGGCTTCCTGAGGGGGCTGTACTGGCGTCTGAGGGGATACTGATGGCAATGATGGTGATGATTGAAGATCCGATGTGCCCGTCGCAGTCTCTTCTTCAGCTCGATAGCGGCTGATCATCTGTTCGGGATCGAGACCGAGGAATTCCGCATAATTCCGGATAAACCCCTGGATATACACTTCGCCAGGGAAGTACTTGAAATTATCGTTCTCGATTCCCTGAAGGTAGCGGGTACTGATGTTGGTCTCGTCCGAAACCTGCTCGAGCGTCAGGCCCCTGCTGAGACGCTGTTCGCGGAACATTTCGCCTATTCTACCCATATGAACTCCCGCGATACCTTCAGCCGCCTACTGAAACAGGAAATTGTTGTATACATTGGCGCTGGCCGGTGGGTCATACGCAAAGCGACTGTCCTGGATCCCCCTGTTGAGATGGATGTCGATAAAATCGAAGCTGATTTTGTCGTTCGATATCGTCCATCCTTCCAATCTACGAATGAGCATGCTGTCGACACTGATGGAAAGCCTAATGTTCTTGAAGCCTTCCGAGACGCTCCTGCGTGACAGCATCAGGCGATACACCTGCTCGGGGGACCCGGGATCCAGAGGTTCGGGCGATGGGCTTTTTTCCCAGCCGATCGTATAGTTGCGCCGCAGAAGAGAAAGGCCTTCTCTGGATGCCAGGGAAGCGGCCCCGAGAGAGCTTGCCTGATCGCCTGCATCCTGTTTGAGCACGGCACGGTACTGTGGAAGATATACTACGAGCGTTTTTCCGTCAAAGACGATGACCTGATCTGCCGGCTGGGAAAAGTCGATGCGCAGCAGCGCGGGCGACTTGAACCACAGCGTGCCGGTCATAGGCTGGCGGCCTGCGGAGATCTGTACCGCCGCCTGGTAATCGTTCACCGACGCGTAGCGCTCAGCAAGTTTTGCAAAAAACTGGTCTGCAGTGAGCATTTTCTGAGCATGCACAGCGGCGATGCCCAGGAGCAGAAACAGGATCGCTGGGGCAGGAAAGCGAAGTGTTCTTTTCACGAATGATGCTCCAATTGCAGGGTGATGGTCGGTGCATCCGTAATCGAAGGCGGACCGAAATACTGGATACTGCCGGGGATTCGGTAGTCCGAAGAGAGAGCCCATTTGCCTCTCGCTTCAGCGAAAGCCGCGAAGGGTGCACTATCGAGCTCGACCAGTGCCTTGCGGATTACCGGCTTGTCCTTGCCGTGCCGATGTTCGATGTTCATCATGGAAACGAGCGGAATACCGCCAGGTATCCATTCACGAGCCGGTGCTGAAAGGTTTCTGATCGCGGCGATGTAGCCGGTCAATCGGTTGAGTACCAGCAGGCATGCGGCATATCCAAGAGAATAGCAGTAGTCCGCATCGAAGTTGGACGGGAAGGCACAGCGGCCTTCATAACCGAAAAAGTGAGTCTGATAATCGAATTTTCCGCGGTACATCTGTGCTGCGCTCATTTCCGCAAGGCGTTTCCGCACCATGTCCACCAGCAGTTTTTCGGTCTCTATGCGCGATACCTGGACGTTGCCGTGAGGATCTCTGTCCCAGCACAGCTGGATCTGTATCCCTTCGGGAAGGCTTGCAAAGAGCGCTGCACTGTCCGGATCAAGATGCTCATGAATGAAGGATCGCTGTGCTTCACCGCGAGGAAGGGATTCGTAGGCACTGCCTGCCTGCGCAATGATGTCGTTGATGTTCTCGATGAGTTTCTTGATTTCGGGAATGAATTCAATGAGCCCTTCGGGAATGATCACCACGCCGAAGTTCTCACCCTTGGCAGCTCGCGCGGCCACTGCGTCGCAGATGGTCTGGACTACGTCTGCCAGGCTCATGCTCCTGGCTTCAATCTCTTCAGAAATGAGGGCGACATTCGGCCGGGTCTGGAAAGCACATTCCAGGGTGATGTGCGAGGCAGAGCGTCCCATGAGCTTGATGAAGTGCCAGTATTTGCGACCCGACGCGGCGTCCCGGCAGATGTTTCCTATCAGTTCGGAATAGATCTTGGTTGCCGTATCAAAGCCGAACGAGGTTTCGATCCATTCGTTCTTGAGGTCTCCGTCGATAGTCTTCGGCACTCCGACGACCGTAATCTGAGCGCCTTTGTGGATGAAGAATTCCGAAAGCAGTGCGGCGTTCGTATTGGAATCGTCGCCGCCGATGATTACCAGAGCGTCGAGTTTGAGCTGTTCCGCAGTTTCAAAAGACTTTTCGAACTGCTCGGGGGTCTCTATTTTCGTTCTGCCAGAGCCAATCATGTCGAAGCCGCCGGTGTTGCGGTACTGTTCTACGATATCGGCCGTAATTTCGATGTATTTGCCTTCGATGAGGCCGCTGGGACCGCCCTTGAAGCCGAACAGCCTGGAATCTGGATGAACCTTTTTGAGCCCGTCGAACAGGCCGGCGATGACATTGTGGCCTCCTGCGGCTGGCCCGCCCGAAAGAATGACGCCGACAAACAGCGGTTTATTAGGCAGAGCGCTTTCGCCGGCGACAAAGCGGATTGCGGGCTTCCCATAGCTGTGGGGAAAGAGCGCACGCAGAGCTTCGCGGTCTCTTTGGGGCTCCAGAGTTTCTATCGGCTCTACTTTTATCTTGGAAATAGGCTCAAAAAAGATCTCGGGCATTTTGGGGACATATGCATATCGGGCAATATGAAGTGGTGACCGTTCCATTACAGTTCCGCTCCTTCTCTGTGGTTACCTGATATTGTATCGATTTGGTGATATGTTGAAAAGGGCGGAAGGGGGAAATGCGTTCCTGCTCTTTAAAAAGCGTGCAATCGTGCCGATAAACAAAAGAGGGAGTTTCATGACCAGGCATCAAGTGACGATAATCGCTGTCTTTCTCTTTTCACTTTCTTTTTCCTTGTGTGGAGCGGAGCAGGAATATCATGTCATTCAAAGCGGGGAAACTCTCTATTCGATAGCCAAATCATATTCGGTCCCCTTCGATGTCCTGGCACAGATAAACGGGATTACCGATCCTTCGAAGATACGGCCTGGCACTGTCCTGAGAATTCCGAATGTGCACATTGTTGTAAAGGGTGAGACATTTTTCGGCATAGCGAAGAAATACGGAATCAGCGTGCAGGATCTCCGGACAGCAAACAGTTTGGCGGAAACCTATGTGCTCAAGGTGGGGGATGTCCTCATCATCCCTGAACAGGCTGCAGCGGCAGCAGGCCCCGCTGTTCCTGTTTCGACCAGTTCTTCGGAAAACGTGTCTCCGGTGTCTGCTTCAGCGTCTCCGGCAGTTTCATCTGTTCCTGGGGTTCCTGCCTCTCAGGTCGCCCCGCCTGCCCCTGCCAGTCAGTCTTCCCAGTCGGTTCAGACTCCTCCGGCTCAGACCCCTCCGGCTCAAACCCCGCCAGCTTCTCCAACTCAAACCCCGCCGGTTCAAACTCCTCCGGCTCAAACCCCTCCGGCGCCACCAGCCGCTTCTGCCGCTTCGCGCACCGTCGACCCTCTTGTTTCCTGGCCCGTCGAAGGCAAAGCACAGTACATGAGCGGCAAGCTCGAAGGAGTCATGTTCAGAACCACCAAGGGCGCTCCCGTACGTGCCGTCGCCTCCGGCACTGTAGTATCCGCCGGCCCGTCCAGGGGATTCGGGGATGTCGTGTTCGTGCAGTCCAAAGCGGGATTTGTCTATGTCTATGGCGGCAACGAAACGATTCTGGTAAAGACCGGGGATGCGGTTGAGGCGGGCAAAGTTATTGGTAAAGTAGGCTTCGATGCCAAGGAAGGCACGGCAGTATCCTACTTCTTCGTCTTTCGCAATGGGCAGCCAGTCGACCCCGGCCTTGCTCCTCGCGAATAACCATCTCATGTACTTGTCTTGCCGTCTCCGTCATAGTATTTTGGTTTCTGGAAGGGGAATACCCTTTAAAAAACATGGGTATGCACAGGGAAAAAGATAGCGGCCTCAGAAGGAAAGGTGTCAATGTCTCTGAAAATCAGGTCGCAGACCAGGACCCGCTTTCCCTGTATCTCAAGCAGATATCACGATATCCACTGCTCGACGCCGAAGAGGAAAGAGCAATAGCCAACAGGATTAGCGACCTCACTTCGCGTCTAAATGATCTCAGGCAGAAGCTCGAGCAGTCGCCAGACGATCCGGCGCTCAATGAAGAATATCGTTTGACAGCCGAACAGGCACATATCGCCAGAGAAACTCTGATTACCTCGAATCTGCGGCTTGTTGTATCCATTGCGAAAGGGTATCAGATGAGGGGAGTCAATCTCCTCGATCTCATCGATGAGGGGAATATCGGTCTCATCGAAGCTGCCAGCCGTTTCGATTACCGCAGGGGATATCGATTTTCAACCTATGCAAGCTGGTGGATTCGTCAGGCAATCATCAAGTGCCTTGTGGATCAGAGCCGCCTCATAAGGCTTCCCATACACATGCTCAACACCATCAGGCGCTGTTATGCATCTGCCCGTCAGCTCGTGCAGGATCTTGGAAGAGACCCCAATCTCATCGAGCTCTCCGAGCACAGCGGCATCGCGAAAAACAAGGTCGAAAGCGCTTTGCAGCTTGCGCAGGGAACCTCGAGTCTCGATACTTCGATGGATGAAGACAAATCCGGAACCGTAGCGGACAGCATCAGCGACGAGAAGACACTTGATCCCTTCGTGTCTGCATTCAATGCGACCCTGCGAGAACTCTTGAGGCAGGTCATGTGTTCCCTTTCACAGCGCGAGCAGACTGTTCTCCAGCTCCGCTACGGGCTCAATGGTGAACAGCCCAAGACCCTCGAGGAGACAGGCAAAATCCTCGGGATAACCCGTGAACGGGTGCGCCAGATTCAGGAACAGGCCCTCGAGAAAATCAGAAGGAACGAAGAACTGAAGGAATGCGATACCTATTGAAGATAATGCATTCCGCCCAGTTCTTCGTCTGCCATTTTTTTCGAATCTATTGCTGCAGGAGCATGAACAATTCCTGAAGATTGGCATCCTTAGCGAGCTGGGCTGGGGTCTTCCCCTCTCTGTTCCTGCTGCTCCTGTCGGCTCCCAGCTCCAGCAGCTCCGCTGCCACATCCTTCAAATTCAATTTCACGGCATAATGAAGAAGAGAATTGCCCGCGTAATCTTTCTGATTGACTTGTGCAGCTTTGAGGAGCTCGCGGCGCAATTCCGCCTTGAGACTGAAAATTACTTCGAGCGGCGTCAGATTTTCCCCGTTTTTCACAAAGAGCGAAGCTTTCGTGTTCCCGCCGAGCAGTTTTTGCGCAATGGCCACATTTCCAGTCCTCAGACCGATCTTCAGTGCCGTCATGAGCGGACTGTCGCCTTCTGCATTGCGGATGTCGGGATCCGCCTTGCTGATGAGCGCTTCGTCGATGAATGATATTGGCAATTCTCTCTGGATCAGCAAATGGAGCATTGTATTTCCTGAGGAATCCTGGCGGTTGATCACAGCGGGAGAAAAAAACTCCTTCCAGACTTCGCGGGGTTTTTCCAGAGCAGCGAGGAAAGGTGTGCTGGCTTTGCTGTTACGCGCATGCGGATCAGCTCCCATGTCGAGCAGAACCCGCACTGCCTTTGGGAATTCAGCCTGAGTCGCGAGGTAAAGGGGCGTCGACCCTTCCGCATTGCGCGTTTCGACCAATGCTCTGGCCTTTGCCAATTCCGTGATGGCTTCCACATTCCCCCGCCTGGCAGCGATCGCCATAGGTGTCAGTCCATCAGCATCCTGGATTTCGGTATGGGCTCCGCCCTGAGCGAGCAGGGCGATGAGCCTTTCGTCATTGTTCCGGGCAGCCTGATAGAGGGCTGTTTCGCCTTTCAGGTTTTGGCTGTCGAGCTCGAGCACCGAGGCAGCAGATTGGACGAATTCTTTTGCAGCCAGATATTTCGATGCAAGCACCGCGCTCTGGAGCGGAATGTTTCCATTGTTGTCGGCCGCAAGCCGCGAAGCATTGTTCGCCAGCAGATAGCGAATGGCTTCGACGGCATCGTTCTTTGCTGCAGAGTGCAGAGGTGTTTCGCCGAAATTGTTCGTTACATTGAGGTCTGCGCCCCTGGAGAGAAGATACCTGATCCCATCCGGGAGATTTTTTGCAGCAGCATGGTGAACCACACGATTGCCATCCATGTCGCGCGCTGAAATGACCTTCGGCCTGAAGAACCAGTCGATCGGTGCCGGTTTTGCAGTCAAGGCGAGGAAGAGCGGATTTTCTCCATCCTTGTTCATAAGGAACACGTTGGCATCGGCTTCGATGAGCACAATCCCCTGCTCCTCGAAATTGCCTCTGACTGCAAGATGCAGTGCTGTGTCTCCAGCCTTGTTGAACGCGTTGACGCTGGCCCCGCGGGTGAGAATGAGTCTGAGAATTTCTGCCGGGGCACGAAGCGCAACTGCCGACATGAGCACCGAATTGCCGTCGCTGTCCGTTGTATTCGCATTCCTGGCGAGAACGATGCTGCCGACTGCATCCTTGCCCTTTGCAATTGCAATTGAAAGGGGAGTTTCCCCCGCCCGGTTTTTGACAAGCACCGATGCTCCCTTCTGGACAAGCGTTTCGCCATAGCGCAGGTATCGATCGTTTTTCAGACAGGTCATGAGTGGTGTATCGCCGGCGAAATTGCTTGGATCAGCCTGTATCCCATATGCGAAGAGCAGGTCGATGACGCTCTCGGAGTTGTCCCGCGCCACGGCAATATGCAGCGGCGTATTGCCGTTTCTGTCAGCGAGCGATGGGCTGATGCGGTCTGGCCCTGCTTTAAGAAGAAGTTTTGCAGATTCGTAGGATGCGCGCGCTGCTGCCAGATGCAGAGGAGATTCGCCATTGCTGTTGCGGTCGTTAGGCATGACATATTTCTGCAGAAGGAATTCGATGAATCCATACTGATCGTTTCTGACTGCCTCGTGGAGGGCGGTGTTGCCGTTTTCGAAGCGGGCTGCAGGATAATTACCCTGCTGGACAAGCATCACGAACCAGGAGAATTCACGCAGGGAGGTTTCGCCGCCTTTTTGAATGATCATTTCAGCAATCACAGCTGCGGCGGTGGAAGAAGAGTCTTTGCCGAGCGGGGCATCGAGCTGGGCAGCGGTGGGTTTTTCCTTGATCTTGCCGAATACGAGATCGAGCGCAGTGCGGTTGGACCGGTCTTTCAGATTGAGCGGGCTGGAACCTGCGTTCGCTGGAATTTGAGTGAGCAGATACTGCATGGCTTCTACATTGAGTGCCTCGGCAGCATAATGGAACATGGTCCTGCCGATATCGCTTGTTGCCCCGATATTGCTTTCATTGGAAAGAGCCTTGAGCAGTTCAGCATTTCTGCCCGGCTCGAGGACGATATGCGCGGGTGACTTTCCCGATTTGTCGGCGACAAAGGGACTGGCTCCGTTTTTAGCCAGAAGCTTGATCATGTCGAGATTCGAATTGTCGACGGCATAGCGCAGCGCTGTCTTGCCTGCCAGGTCCTGGTTGTCGGGTTTCGCCCCGATGAGAAGGAGGATCCGCGCGGTTTCCAGGTCGTTGTTCAGCACTGCGATGTGCAGAGGATAAAGGCCGTCCCTGTCAGGTATGTTTGCCTGCTGTTTGTATTCTTCAAGGCGGCCGAGAAGCTCGTTAAGGCTTTTCTTGTCGCCCTTTCTGACCAGTTCGTTCAGGGTGGGCGGGGCCGATGCTTTTGCAGGTGCTGATGCACAGCCAGCCAGGGCTGCAATGAATAGAATGATCATGAAAGCGCCGGCGATCCGCCGGGCGCTGAGCGTGGTAGAAGGCGCTGTTCTGTTCATCGAAACTGTTACTCCCTTTATAGTATCGGCATGAAAGCCTCAAAGCACCAATCAGACTCAATGTATATCGCATAATGGAGCTTATTTCAGCCCGGGACGAGGCGGTACTTGCAGACAGGGCTGAAATGTGCTTGCATGCATATGATTTTCATGCAGAATTCGAGATATATGCTTTGATGGAGGCACCTCATGCATATCGGTTCATTCATGCCAGCCCGTTCGGTGTGGAGCCCTGTTTTGAAGGAGCTCAGGGAAGAGTTTCCCGAGCACGAGTGGCTCGAGGGTCTCGCTCCCGGTTCGCCGGAAATTCCGCGATTGGACATCATTATTGCAGGCCGCCTGCCTCATTCCGCCTTCGAGCAGGCCTGTTCTCTCAAAGCTGTCTTCCAGCCCTTTACCGGCATCAATCATCTTCCGCTCGCCCTGCTGTTGGAACGGGGAGTGCGGGTTTACAATGTACACGCAAACGCCTTTGACGTTGCGGAACGCGCGCTCGCCATGACGCTTGCATTCTATGGCCGGATCATCGAATACCACAATGATCTCAGGAAGGAGATCTGGCATGGATTCTGGGTCAGCAGGGGAGCCGAGGACAACTGGGACAGCATCTATGGTCGGACCTGTACCATACTCGGAACCGGAGCCATCGGGTGCGAGCTGGCAAAACTGCTCAAAGCCTTTTCCTGCACGGTCTATGGCTGGCGCCGCTCCTCCAGCGCGCCTGTGCCGCCGAATTTCGATGACATCAAGGGGTCGCTTCGCGAGGCGCTCGATGCGGCTGAAATCATCTTTATCGCGCTTCCAGCCACTCCCGAGACCGAAGGGCTTCTTTCTCGCGGCATTCTGATGCAGATGCACGGGAAATTTCTGGTGAACGTCGGCCGAGGCTCGATCGTTGATGAAGAAGGGCTCTATGAAGCCTTGAAGTCGGGGGTGCTCAAGGGAGCAGCGATCGACACATGGTATACCTATCCGGCAAGCGGCGTCGTCGGAGCCCCGTCGCGCTTTCCCATCCACGAATTGCCGAATGTCATTCTCTCGCCACATGTAGGGGGATCGACCAATCAGGCAACCCGCAAGGGCGTGGACGATACCTGCAGAAACCTTCGTGCCTTCCTCAGAACCGGAGAAGGACTCTGGAAGGCGGATCTGCGCAAAATGTATTGAACGCAATGCGGCGGACGACCGAGCTGGGATGCCCCCTCTGGAACGGTGCCGCTAGAACAGCCCCTCCGGCGCTTCGATAAGCATGTGGGGAAAGTCGGCATAGATTGTGATGAGCTCGTAGAGACGGTCAAAGGGCAGAGTGCTCTTGTCGAATATGACATAGGGGAGCAGTTCTGCGAGCCGGTCTGCGTTGTAGCCGCCTTTGCCGCCCAGGATGACCATCGTCTCCATGTCCTGTGCCTCGTCGAGAGCCCGGTAGGCGAGCGAGAAATTTCGGGTTGCGAAGAACATGCGCGTCTGGTAGCTCGTCTGGGGATCCGGGGAGAAGGAATGCGCCAGCTCATAGTAGTGATCGGGGCTCAGGAATGCATCCCTGATGCGTGCGACGAGCTTTTCTGAGGGGATGCGGGTTTCGCTGGTGAGCACTATCTGATACAGGGCAAAGGGATTGTCTTTTCGCAGATCGCGTGCGGCCCGCACAAGGCGCACCAGTATTTCCGGATCATCAGCATCCACCAGAAGCGTAATCGAATTGGAGAGCTTTTCTGGATTGATGCGCATCCAGTCGATATTCTCCGGACGCCGCGTATCGATGAAGGATACAAAGCCTTCCTTGAAGAGGTGGAAGTGAGGCGAGGGCGGCAGTGCCCATTCGATATCGAAGCTCTCCTCGTAGGCCGCGATGGCATCCACCATGTCGTCGTAGGAAATCCAATGGGTACTGGTGACGAGGTAGGGCGGCAGTTCCATCGAGCTCATGCCGAATTCGTCGGCGCGGTCGCGGAGTTCGGTACCGGGAAGCAATGCAAGCGGATAGAGTTCGGATTCCTGACCAAGCCCCTGCATGCCGAGGAAGTCGAAGGTTTCGATAACCTGTTCATATCCGTCGTAGGGCAGACCCAGGATGAGGCCTGTGCGAATGACGATCTTCTGTTTCTGGAGGAGCGAAGCTCCGCGCTCGAAGGCTTTCGGATCGAAGCTGCGGTGAACCGCTTCCAACGCCTTGGGATTGGTGCTCTGCAGTCCCGCTTCTACCGAAACGACACCGGCTTCCTTGAGCAGGCTGGCGATTTCCTCGGTTACACCTTCGAGTCTCATTTCGGTGTGGATGGCAGCCCTGCCGCGGTTTGCGAATGCGATGTCCCTCAGGCGGTTTTCGAAATCGGGCCCTGTCTGGAAATTGGGATCCATCAGGTATATTTCGGGAACTCCAGCATCGGATGCGAGCCGAATTACATCGAGTACCTTATCGTGCGGGAAACGGCGCACCGAATTGTAATTCTTGCCGTAATAGCAATAGGCGCACTTTGCGGTACAGCCGCGCATGGTTTCGAGATGAACCTGGGTATCAGGACGGAAGCTGAGGGCTCCTGTCAGGTAGGGGTTGGGAAGGCGCTCGAGATCCACCAGTTCCCGGCCAGCATAGAATCGCGCTATGGGGCGGTGTTCCTGGATATCCCGCAGCAAATCGATGAAGGCCTCTTCACCCTCTCCGACAATGAAGCTGTGAAAGGGTGAGCGCACGGTGATCGGCATTCCTTCGATGACTTCCGGTCCCCCGGCAATGAGGCGTGTACGGGGAAGCAGAGATGCGAGCCTTTCCGCGATGAAAAGACTTCGTGCAAGATTCCAGGAATACAGGCTGAACGCCACGACATCGGGTTCCCGCGACACGATAGTCTGGATAATGGCCGCTTCCGATCCGTAATTGGTGACTTCAGGCTCGAGAATGGACCATTCCCTCCGCGAAAGGAGCCCTTTCGCTTCCGCATAGGAAGCAAGATAGCCGGCAGCAAGAGGCACATTGGCCGGTACACTGTCCCAACCGGGAGAAGGAGATGGCAGCTGTACGAATATCAGTTTCATCGGTCATCCATCAGAGGGCTGCGCCAGGTATGAAGGCGGCTCATGATTGTTTCAGCATCCGGAAACTCCGGGAAAAAAAGCGGCCAGGGGCCTTTCAGGTCCTGCTTCTGGAGCGCATGCGCCAGCATGGCCAGGTACTGGCGGCGGGGAATAAGAATCGCGCCCATCAATTCAAGATAGTGAGTATACACCTGACAGTCGATGAATTCAAAACCCCTTTCAAAGAGGGTCATTGCCAGGACGAGAAATGCTGTCTTCGATGCATTGCTCTCCCTGCTGAACATGGATTCACCAAAAAAGGCTGCCCCGAGACTCACCCCATACAGGCCCCCGATCAGCGCATCCTTGTTCCACAGCTCCACGGAATGCGCATACCCGCGCCGATGGAGGTCGGTGTAGGCTTCGATCAATTCGGGGAAAATCCAGGTGCCATCCTGGCCGGGCCTTGGAACGCTTGCACATGCAGTAATGACGTCGCGAAAGGCGGTGTCGAGGGTCAGGCGGTATCCGGAACGGCTTGCAAGTACTTTTCTGATGCGTCTGCGGGCGGACTCCGATACATGGAGAAAGCCCGAAGGAATGACGAATCTCGGATCCGGACTGCACCATTGCATGATGCGGGGATTGGAAGGCCAGGGGAAAATCCCCTGGCGGTAGGCTGACAGCAAAAGACCCGGGGACAGCCTGCCGCCGTAGCACACTATCCCGTTCCTGTTTGCGCTTTCTGCAGGAGGGAAGGGAAAGCGGACATGTTCATCGAGGTAGCCAATATCGGGCAGGAGACGCATTTCCTGTACCCCCTGCCGATTCAGACCTTCAGCGGAGTGACATCGAACACAATCCGGCCGTCTGCGAGATGAGCGAATGCCTTTCCTCCATGTTCGAGCCTTCCAAAAAGGACTTCGTCCACGAAGAAGGATTTGATCTGGTCCTCGATGAGGCGGTTGATGTTGCGCGCACCAAATTCGCGCGAGTAGCCCTTTTCCGCCAGGTAGCGGATGACTTCGTCATCGACTTCGAGGCTTACATGCTTTTCTTCGAGCTGGAGCCTGAATTCGTCGATCGCTTTCCGCACGATCTGCTCGATGACGGGCATGGGCAGGTTGTTGAAGTGAACAATGGCATCGAGGCGGTTTCGGAATTCGGGGCTGAAGGTGCGCTCGACCGCTTCATCCAGCGCCGAGGCGCTCATCTGCGGCGAGCCGAAACCGATCAGGGGCTTGCCGAGATCCCGGGCACCAGCATTGCTCGTCATGATGAGAATGACATTGCGGAAGTCAGCCTTGCGCCCCTGGTTGTCGGTGAGCGTGGCGTAATCCATGATCTGCAGAAGAATGTTGTAGATGTCCGGATGCGCCTTTTCGATTTCGTCCAGAAGGACCACTGCATTGGGAGTCTTGCGGATTGCGTCGGTGAGCAGGCCGCCTTCTTCGTAGCCCACATAGCCGGGCGGTGAGCCAATGAGGCGGCTGACCGTGTGCTTTTCCTGGTATTCGCTCATGTCGAAGCGGTGCAGTGAAATGCCCAGATGGCGAGCAAGCTGTCGGGCAAGCTCGGTCTTGCCTACGCCAGTAGGCCCGACGAAGAGGAAATTCGCGATGGGTTTGTCGGGCGCGCGGAATCCGGCACGCGAGCGTTTGACGGCCTTGACGACCGCTTCGATCGCCTGGTCCTGGCCGAATACTTCGTTCTTGAGCGAGGATTCAAGGGTTGCGAGTTTGTCTTTCTCGGAAGAGGTAACGGTGCGCTCGGGAATCCGGGCAATTTTCGCGACCACAATTTCGATGTCATGCGGAGTGATATCGATCGTTTCCATATTGGCATCGGGCGCTTCCTTGTAGGCGCGGATACGGGCGAGCGCACCGGCTTCGTCGATCACATCGATCGCCTTGTCGGGAAGCTTTCGTTCAGTGATGAACTGGGCGGCGAGCCGGACGGCGATTTCCAGCGTTTCATCGCTGTATCGAACATTGTGGTATTCTTCGTATTTCGGGCGGAGGCCTTTCAGAATATCCACGGTTTCCTGGATGGTGGGTTCCACGATGTCGATTTTCTGGAAACGGCGCGAAAGCGCGCGGTCCTTTTCGAAAATCTTGTTGTATTCTTCGTAGGTTGTTGAACCTATACAACGGAGCTTGCCTGAAGTGAGGGCAGGCTTGAGCAGATTGGATGCATCGAGGGTGCTGCCGGTGACGGCTCCAGCTCCGACGATTGTATGGATCTCATCAATGAAGAGGATGACCTTTTCCTTTTTAACGAGCGTATCGATGACCTTTTTGATGCGCTCTTCGAAATCGCCGCGGAATTTGGTGCCGGCGAGCAGCGAACCCATGTCGAGCGACCAGATGGCATAGCCCTTGAGCTTGGGTGGCACATTGCCGGCCGCGATGCGCTGGGCCAGACCTTCGGTGATCGCAGTTTTGCCGACGCCCGCTTCACCAACATGGATCGGGTTGTTCTTGAGCCTTCTCGAAAGTACCTGGATAGTCCGTTCGATTTCGGCTTCCCTGCCTATGACCGGTTCGAGCTTGCCAGCGGCGGCAAGCGCCGTCAGGTCGGTCGCAAAGCGCTCGAGTATGTTGGGCCGCTGGCCCCGCTTTTCTTTCGTTCCTTCGGGCTCGGCCTCTTCCTCTTCTTCTTCGGAAGCTGCTTCCGATTCCCCTTCGTCATCGCTGATGCCATGGGAAAGCACTTCGAGCAGCTGGAGCCTCTTGATGCCCAGCTTGCGCATCAGGTAGCCGGCATAGGTGCGCTCTTCGTCATAGAGAGAGACAACAAGATCGGAAATGCCCACCTCATCCTTGCCGGCGGACTGTGACTGCATGACTGCCCGCTCGATAACCGCCTGAAAACCCGCACTCTGTATGGGTTCGGCATTGCGGACGATAGGCATTTTCTGCTCGAAATACGCCTCGATGCTTCGCCGCATCTGCTCGATATCGGCATCACAGCTTTCGAGAATATTTCTAACCTTTTCGAACGAGAGGCCTGCGAAAAGAATATGCTCCGGCATGAGATACTCATGGTTCCGGATTTTCGCTTCATTGTAGGCGGCGTTGAATATCGCCTGGACCTCGGGACTTACTTTCATGCTTTCTCCATTGTGCAGCGGAGGGGGAATCCCCGCTGTCTGGCCATTGCATGGACCTGCTGAATCTTGGTGACGGCAATGTCGTAGGGAAACACCCCTGCGAGCCCTCGACCTTTTCTGTGTACTTCCATGGTGAGCCGTGTCGCTTCCGGCAGGCTCTTGTGGAAAATGGTCATGAGAATCGATATCACGAATTCCACGGTCGTGAAATCGTCATTGATGAGAAACACACGATATTCCTCCGGCTCTTCCGGCAGAACATCCTGCTGGACCAGCTCTTTCGTATCCGACTCATGCGTGACTCTGGTTCCCATATATCTGAAAAATACTCACAGCGGGCGCGGCGTACAAGTACGCCCTCACCCTTGCCGGCAAGATGGCCCTTTGCCGGGCAGGTGCCACGTCGGGATCATGTGGGGCTCGCGAGCGCTCCTCTTGACAGTACCATGATGTATATTGAAAATAACAATAAATGCGCTGAAGGAGAAGAGTAACCGGCCGGGCCCGCGCATAGAGAGGGATTCCGCAGGAATGCGCCATGCATTTCCTGCGGGTGGAAGAATCCTGCCGGCAGCCGGCGAAAACCACTCCGGAGCAGTCCGCGTGAACCTTTCCTTTCAGGGAAAGCAGTATTGCGGACCGCATGCCTGCGTGAATGGCGGAGAGTGCGGCCCCTGTCGTGGGGAGCCGAAGTAAGGTGGGACCGCGGATTGCCGTGGGCTGAGAGCCTTCACGGGATTCGTCCTTACGTGAATGCAGCGACAGATGCACACACGTCCGGACGCATCCGGTGAAGGCTTTTTTATTGTTCCGGCGGTGCATGCAGTGCATCCGGTTTTCGCAGGAGGGCCGCAAGGCTCCCCAAGCGCAAAGGCACATCAACGAGGAGAAGGAGACATCGATGGAAATGGATATCGAACGAATGCGCCATTCTCTTGCCCATGTGATGGCAGAGGCTGTCCAGCATCTGTATCCGGGCGTGAAATTCGGCATAGGTCCGGCAATACAGGATGGGTTTTACTATGACTTTCTGTTCTCCCAGCCGGTGACCAACGAAGACCTGCCGGCTATCGAAAAGGAAATGCGCCGAATCATCGCCGCGAACCAGGACTTCGTGCGCGAGGAAATCGGCAAGGACCAGGCAAAGGCCCTTTTTGCCGACCAGCCCTTCAAGCTCGAACTGATCGAGGGGCTGGAAGATGGCACTATTTCTACCTATCGCTGTGGAGATTTCGTGGACCTCTGCCGAGGCCCTCACGTGCAGAGTACCCGGGATCTGCGGCCCGATGCCTTCAAACTGCGGACCATCGCAGGTGCCTACTGGCGCGGCGACGAAAATCGTCCCATGCTGACACGAATCTATGCCTACGCCTTCGCTACCAAGGCGGAACTGGAAGCCTATCTCCACATGCTCGAAGAAGCCGAGCGGCGCGATCACCGCAAACTCGGCAAGGAGCTCGATCTCTTTTCCACGCATGAAGAAGCGGGCCCCGGCCTCATCTACTGGCATCCTAAAGGCGGGCGTGTCCGCGTCGAGCTCGAAAAATGGTGGCGCGATGAACACTATCGCAACGGCTACGAAATTCTCTTCACTCCCCATATCGGCAAGAGCTGGCTCTGGGAGACGAGCGGGCACCTCGGATTCTACAAGGGCAACATGTACTCGCCCATGACCATCGACGAAGACGAATACTACATCAAACCCATGAACTGCCCCTTCCATATCATGATCTACAAGAGCCAGGGGCACTCCTACCGCGACCTGCCTCTGCGCTGGGCCGAGCTGGGGACCGTGTACCGCTATGAACGATCCGGAGTTCTGCATGGTCTCATGCGCGTGCGCGGCTTTACCCAGGACGATGCGCACATCATATGCACTCCCGACCAGATCGAAGACGAAATACTCGAAGTGCTGCGTTTCAGCCTCTCAATGTGGAAGACGCTCGGATTCAAGGATATCAAGGCTTACCTGGCGACCAGACCGGCTGATTCCGTAGGTGCTCCCGAACGATGGGAGCAAGCGCTTGTCTCATTGAAGAAAGCCGTGGAAAAGGAGGGGCTTCCCTACGAAATCGACGAAGGGGGCGGCGCCTTCTACGGTCCAAAAATCGATCTCAAGATCAAGGATGCCATCGGACGGGAATGGCAGATGACCACCATCCAGTTTGATTTCAATCTGCCCGAGCGCTTCGACATGACCTTTGTCGATCACGACGGCAAGCAGAAACGGCCCTACATGGTGCACCGCGCTCTTCTCGGTTCCATCGAACGCTTCTTCGGTGTATTCATCGAGCATTATGCAGGCGCATTCCCCGTCTGGCTCATGCCCGATCAGGTCGCCGTGATTCCGGTCGCTCCTGCATTCGACGAGTATGCCCGGGAGGTTACCGCCTATCTCAGAAAGCAGGGCATCCGGGCCGAAGCCATGCTGGGAGAGGAACGCATGAATGCCAGGATCCGCACGGCGCAGAGCCGCAAAATTCCCTACATGGCGATTGTCGGCCAGCGGGAAAAGGACGAAAGGACCGTATCGCTTCGTCTGAGGACGGGTGTTCAGGAAAATGGCATGCCGCTCGAGGTCTTTGCATCGCGCGTGCTGGACAGAATAGCTTCGAAAGCGCTCGATCTCTGAACAATGCGCTTAATATGCCTTGAAGAATCTGCTACAATAGACTGCGAAGGAGCGAACAATGGCTGAACTCGATACATGGCTCATGGGACTCAGGCTGAAAAACCCGATCATTGTGGGAGCGAGCGGTTTGACCGGAATTGCAGAGGGGGTGGAAAAGGCCGCGCAGTCGGGGGCGGGTGCCATAGTGCTGAAGTCCCTTTTCGAAGAACAGATTACTGCGGAGCTTGGAACGGAAATGCAGATGCTGGACATCGACAGCTATCCCGATGCAGAAGCCTTCATTTCGAGAACGGCGTGGGAAGAGGGGACCGATCAGTATCTGAATCTGATCCGCGAATCCAAGAATCGCTGTGGAGAGACTCCCATCATTGCGAGCATCAATTGTGTCGGAACCGGCAAATGGGCAGGCTTCGCAAAGCGCATCGAAGAAGCTGGCGCGGATGCTTTGGAGCTCAACATTGCCTATGTGCCCTTTTCTCCGCAGACCACAAGCCAGGAGATCGAACAGAAGGTTCGGTCTACAGTAAGGGAAGCGAGGCTTGCCACAAAGCTTCCCATCATGGTGAAGCTTGGGAACAGCTACTCGAGCCTGCCGAATCTGGTGCACTCCCTGGCGAAGGAAGGCGCCAACGCTGTCGTATTCTTCAACAGGTTCTTCCGCTTCGATTTCAATCTTTCCACCATGAAGCTTGCTGGTGTTCAACCCTTGAGCTCCGAAACCGAATACCATGAAAGCCTGCGATGGACATCGATTCTGTACAAAAGAGCGGGTGTGGAGATCGTAGCTTCCACAGGGATTCATACAGCTGATGCGGCAGTAAAGTGCATCCTGGGGGGCGCAAGTGCCGTGCAAATCTGTTCCGTCATCTACCGGAAAGGCTGGAAGGCAATCGAATCGATCCTTGAAGAGATGAATACCCTGGTCGAATCTCTCGGCTATTCCACCCTTGACGGCCTTCAGGGAAAGCTTGCAGCCATCAATGCGGAAAAACCCGAAGAATACTTGCGCCTGCAGTACATCAAAGCCCTGACCGGGCTCTATTGAGCCATGCCGAACTGGATGAAATGACCAATGCTCACATCGGAAAGGCTGCCTGCGCGGCGGCCTTTCATTTTTCTTCAAGCGGAACAACACTCTTTTATTGCGGATGCGCGTGCTGCATGCTATCATGCAACTGTCTCGACACTGCCGCCAAGTTCCATGAAACAACGGCATAATGAAGGAAGGACGATATGAAACTGAACCTCAGCCTGGACAACCTGCAGGAAGCTCTTCCTGTGGATCTTACACCGGAGCAGCGCGCCCGCGCACAAACGATCTTTCTGAAAACGCTTTCAGAAAAAGCCCATCGTTTTTATGGAGGCAAGATTCAGGTTGTTCCCAAAGCTGGTCTTTATGGATTCAACTGGTTCAATGTATGGTACACCCCGGGCGTTTCCAAGATTTCCACCACCATAAGGGATGACAATGACCAGTCGTTTGCCCTTTCCAACCGCGGGAACCTCGTTGCGGTCGTTTCGGACTCGACGCGCGTTCTTGGCGATGGCGATTGCACGCCTCCGGGCGGGCTCGGCGTCATGGAAGGAAAGGCATTCCTCATGAAGTATCTTGGCGGTGTGGATGCTATTGCGCTCTGCATGAATTCGCGCGGTCCAGACGGCAAGCACGATCCTGACAGGATAATCGAATTTGTAAAGATGCTGGAGCCCTCGGTCGGTGCGGTAAACCTCGAAGATATCAGCCAGCCGAACTGCTTCAAGGTGCTCGATGATCTTCGCGAAGCCTGCGACATCCCTGTCTGGCATGATGATGCCCAGGGTACTGCATGCGTCACGCTGGCCGGGCTTCTGAATGCGCTCGAACTGGCCGGCAAGAAACTGAGCGATGCGAAAATTGTCCTGCTTGGAGCCGGAGCATCGAATACCACTATTGCACGCCTGATCCTGCAGGACGGGGGCAGGGGCGAAAACATGATCATTTTTGACAGCAAGGGCGGTCTGCACCGGAATCGAAAAGATATCGAACAGGACAAGCGCTATTACCGCAAGTGGGAACTCTGCCTTGCCACGAACCCGAACTGCATCGAAACCGAAGCCGAAGCGATCAAGGGTGCCGATGTGCTCATTGCGCTTTCTACTCCGGGGCCCGACACGGTAAAGCGGGAATGGGTACGTTCGATGGCGCCGAAGTCCATCGTATTCGCCTGTGCCAATCCGGTGCCGGAAATCTGGCCATATGCCGCCAAGGAAGAAGGTGCCTACATTGTTGCTACCGGCCGGGGCGACTTCCCCAACCAGGTGAACAATTCGATCTGCTTCCCGGGACTTCTCAAGGGCGCACTGCTGGTGCGCGCGCGCAAGATCACCGATGGCATGGCCATCCGCTGTGCGCACTCTATCGCTGACTATGCAAAATCGCGAGGCATACACACCGAAAACATCATCGCCACCATGGAAGAGACTGAGGTGTTCGCCAGGGAGGCAGCCGATGTCGCCATGGCTGCTATCGAGGAAGGAGTCGCCCGCATCACCGACACCTGGGATGGCGTGTATAAGAAAGCTAAATCGGATATCCTCGCCTCGCGCGCACTGACCCAGGAACTCATGGACCGCGGTCATGTCCCAGTGATTCCCGAAACACTGCTCAACGAAGCTCTGGAATTTGCGGTCGCCGAAGTGAGGAAGAAATAGCGGAAAGCATGCGGATCGCACTTGTACAGTTCAATCCGGTATTCGGCAGGCGGGATGAAAACGCGTCCCGCCTTGCCGGGCTGTGCCGCAGCGTGCCAGCCGATGTCTATATCATGCCGGAACTTGCGCTTTCCGGATATCAGTTCGCGAGCAGGGAAGAATGCATCGCCCTCGGCGAAAGCGAAGACAGCCCCCGTATCGCGCTTCTGCAGAGAACTGCCGCTGAATTGGATGCCTGCATCATTTTCGGATTTGCCGAGAATGCGGAGGGCGGGCCCTACAATTCGGCTCTTGCCCTTCTGCCGGACGGGCAGAAGGTGCTCTATCGAAAATCGCATCTCTTCTACCGGGAGACTCTGCATTTCGAGCCGGGCGATACGGGATTCCGGGTTTTTCCCTTCAGAGGGGCAAATATCGGAATTGCCATCTGCTTCGACTGGTTTTTCCCGGAAAGTTTTCGAACCCTTGCGCTGATGGGTGCGGACCTGATCGCCCACTGCTCAAATCTTGTCTTGCCGTACTGTCAGCAGGCCGACTTTGCCCAGGCAGTGCAGAACCATATCTTCATCGCCACTGCAAACAGGGTTGGTGTCGAAGCACGCACGGGCGAAGCGCTTCGGTTTGCCGGCGGAAGCGTACTTGTTGGTCCCCGGGGCGACTATCTTCTCAAAGCTCCGGAAGAATCCGAAGCAGTCCTTGCTGCAGACATCGATCCCTCGGCAGCGAGAAACAAGAACATCAATGAATTCAACAATATCTTCGCCATGCGGCGGCCCGAACTCTATGCGGCTCTCATGAATGGACTGCCTGCTTCCTCTGGCGAAACCGGCACCGAATCGCCTCAGTCCCGCGCGCCATCAACGCCATGAACATGAGCTTCATAAAAGGAAGAATGCTTTCTGTCCTGACCCTCATGCTGACGCTTGTCGTCGGAAGTCCGGGGGCGGCCGAGCCTGCGGCTGACAGATCCATTGTGCTGTATGCAAAGCCTCCGGCCTCTCTCAATTATCTTTACGAAAATCGAGAGACGACCATCCAGCATGTCAGCAACATGGTCGATGGTCTTGTTGAGCATGACCGCTTCGGCATTCTGCGGCCGGCACTGGCTGAAGCCTGGCATGCAAACGATGACTTCACCGTGTGGACTTTTATCCTGCGCAAGGGCGTGTACTGGGTCGGAGCCGACCTTGCGCCGCATGCGGAGGTTACCGCAGGGGATTGGGTGGATGCATTAAGGTATATGCTCGATTACGGCAGCGCTCATGCGGCGCGATTTGACGGAGTGATCAAGAATGCAGGCGCATACAGAAGCGGCCTTATCGGTGATTTTTCGAAGGTAGGCGTGCGGGCCGCCGGTCCCCATGTGCTCGAATATACGCTCGAAAAGCCGATACCCTGGTTCGACACTCTTCTGGCCGACACGGCGTTCTATCCTGCGCCAGGCGATGCTCTGCGCCAGAAGGGAAGGGCTTTTGGTGCACTGGAGCCGGATGGCATTTTCTGCAATGGCGCCTATGTGCTGGTGCAAGTCGAACACGGGCCTGCCGGGCCTGCCCTGGTATATGAAGCTAATCCGTATTACCGGGACAGGGAGCACGTATCAATCGAACGGATTCGGCTGGAGCCTTTCAAGCCGCAAGATCCTGCAGTCCTGCTCGAGATGTTTGCAACGGGCCCTCTTGCCGCTCTGCCCCTCGAAGGAGCGGAAGCCAGGCTTATCTCGCTCGCAAAAGAGCGCTATGGAGATTGCATCTTCGAAACCTTTTCGCACCCGGCTTCCTTTTTCCTGACATTCTTTCTCGGACAGGGTTCTGAACCGGCCAGCCGGGGCAGGGCAGTCTTGAATCGGAATGTCCGAAAGGCGCTCTTTTTCGGCATGAACAGAAAAGCGCTTGTCGATGCGCGTACCAAAGCTGGAGATGTTTCAGCAGTGCTCCGCAGCAGTTTCACCCCTCCCGGCCTTTCTTTCGATCCGGAAGGCAGAGATTACCAGGATTACCTGGCAAAGGCGCTCAGCCAGAAAAATCCTTTCGATTTTCCTCAAGACATATCGCTCGCCGATTCGCAGGATCCTTTTTACAATCCAGCAAAGGCTCTCTCCTACATGGCAAAGGCGCGCGAAGAGCTTGCCGGGCAAGGAATTGCATTACCCCTAACCATTACGGTTCCTGCTGACAGCGCATCTCCCGGCGATATCGCCATGAAACGGCGGCTCAAGGAAGAGCTCGAAGCGCTTTTTGGATCCGATACGATTGCGGTCTCCATCGAAGTGATGGCTCCTGATGATATCGATGCCTTGCTGAGCCGGATGGGAGGGGGAATGGCAAAGGACCGGGCGCTGGACATGACCCCGGTTCTGGGATGGAACGCGGAATATGGAGATCCCTCAGCCTTTCTCGATGCGCTGAGTCTGCCAGATGGTCCGCTGTGGGCGCTTATGGGGCTTGATGAAGCCGGATTGCAGGAGCCAGCATACGCATCTCTTGCGGAAGTGCAGCGGTTCTATTGGGAAAAGCTTTCGTCAGCGAAGGCCGAAGGTGCAGATATGTACCGCCGCATGGAGCACTTCGGAGAGGCTGAAGCGATTCTTCTCGATGAGGCATATATCCTGCCTCTGTTTGCCCTCGGAGGAAGCCTTCAGGTTTCCCGCATCCAGCCCTGGACTGCGCCATATGCATTGTACGGTGCGGATCGGTACAAGCTGAAGGGGATCAGCGTGCGCCGCGAGCCATTTTGCCTGGCGGAAAGGGAATTCCTGTTCCGCGAGTGGGAATCGCTCCGGCTTGCGGCTTATCGAGAAAAGGACGATCAAAGGCAGGTTCTCCTGCGCGCACGCCGCTGAGGTGCGATTTCAAAAAGCCTCCAGTTTTAATTCAATATTTGAACACACTGCCGCCGATAAATTCCCTCAGGGTTGAATCGCTCGGCACATACTGAGGCGAGATGGGTGAAATCCTTGAGATGAAGGCCTGGATGCGGCGGGCATCTGCGTACTCGGGGTCATTTGGCTTGATGACCTGCAGAAGCGGTTCTGCAAAGACTTTTAGCACGCCCAGTTCATAATCGAGCGCAGAATTGAATGCAATATCGGCGGAATTCTGGAAGGGGAAAATATAGCGGCGTTCTCCCCGCTGCACATTTGACCACATCGAGAGTGTTGCACGCGCATCATGACCGCGGAAATTGTGATCGCGCACCATACGCCTCAATAGCCGGTAGTCGGTGGTACGGACGCGGTTGTGATCGTCAATGTTGAGCTGGGTGAGCGCGGACACGTAGATTTTCAGCTTGTGCGAGGCCGGAATTTGAGGAGTGAGCTGTTCATTCAGCCCATGAATGCCTTCCAGAATGAGAATTTCGTTGTTTTTCAGGCTTATTTTTCTGCCCGACATCTTGCGTGTGCCGCTTTTGAAATCATACAGCGGCAGTTCGATTTCCTTCCCCTCGAACAGGTCGACGAGCTGTTCGTTCAGGAAAGACACGTCGAGCGCTTCAAGGCATTCGAAATCCGGCTTGCCGTCAGGGCCGACGGGTGTTCTGTCCCTGTTGACGAAGTAGTTGTCGAGTTCGATGGGAATAGGCTTGAAACCAAGAATCTTAAGATGAATGGAGAGCTTTTTCGCCGTTGTCGTCTTTCCCGAGCTTGAGGGGCCGGCAATGAGGATGACTTTGACGCGGTCTGCGCGTGCGGCAATATAGTCGGCAATCTGCCCCAGCTTCTTGTTCTGCAGTGCCTCGGCTTCGAGAATGAAATCCTGGATCGAACCCGACTGGTTGATACGGTTGAGCGCTCCTATGGAACCGGCTCCCAGTACCTTTGCCTTGTGCTCGTATTCCTCCGCGACACGGTAGAGGACCGGACTGTCGACGAAGGTGTCCATCTCATCGGGGCTTTTTGTATGCGGAAAGCGGAGCAGCATACCGCGGTGATAGGGGATAAGCTCCCAGACTCTGAGCATTCCCGTTCGGGGAACCAGGGGGGCGATATGCAGATCTTTGAAAGGGCCGCATTCGTTCAGCTGGACGAAGGGGTCGTTACAATATTCGAGAAGGGCGACGGTGTCCTGCTGGCGCGAGGTCTGGAAATAGGCCAGGGCTTCTGCCCACGAATGGGAGACGGTCTTTATCGGAAGATTCTGCGAGACAATTTCGCGCATGCGGAGGGCAAGAGATTCCAGAAGCGGACGGTCTACAGGTCTGTTGTCATCGAAATAGTGGTAGTAGCCGTTACCAATCGCCATGCTTACAGTCAGCCTGCGGTCGGGTGCCAGTTCGCGGGCTGCAAGGGCGAGCAGGAAGCAGAGCGATCTGCGATAGACCTCGGTGCCCATCGGAGTATCGGGATACACCGGAGCAAGGCTGCAGTTTGCATGCACGGGAGTGGAGAGCGATGCAAGCTCGTTGTTGATAAAGACAGCAACGGGCGGGTAGAGTGATGGTCCGGGCTCTGCCAGATTGAGAACCTCTTCGGCTGAAAGGCCGGGAGGCACCAGTATCTCTTTATCGGGGCTTATTTGAATGCGCAGCATTTCCATGAGCTGAGTATAAACCATCGTCAAGGCCGCATAAAGCGGATGCCTGCCCTCACGTGCGGCAGGAAGGTGGCCGTGAGAAACACTCTTTTTGCTTCCAGCGGCTGTCTTCCTGCTGCATGTTGTCTGCGGCATCTAGAATGCCGGGACGAAACTCCCTTTATATTTGCTTATAAGATAATCTTTTATCTTTTGAGATTGCAGTGCTTTCACAAGTGCTGTGATGCGTGGATCGAGAGCCTCGCCTTTGCGTACGGCAACGATATTCGCATAAGGGGATTCGGCTCCTTCGAGAATGAGGCTGTCTCGAGCCGGAATAAAGCCCGATTGCATGGCCCATGTGCCATTGATGATCGCTGCTGCAGCATCGTCCAGAGTTCTTGGAAGCTGAGGTGCTTCGATTTCTCTGAAAATAAAACGTTTTGGGTTGTCCACAATGTCGCGGATGGTTGCCTTGAGGCCAGCCTTGGAATCGAGTCTGATCAGCCCCCTGTTCTGGAGAAGAATAAGCGCTCTTGCCTCGTTGGTCGGGTCGTTGGGAAGCGTGATGACCGATCCTGCGGGAATGTCATCGAGTTTTTTGTATTTCTTTGAATAGAGACCGAGGGGTGCAACGAACACCTGGCCGGCAGATTCGAGCTGAAGTTTTCTGTCTGCGCAGAAATCATTGAGGTAGGGCAGGTGCTGAAAGAAATTCGCATCGAGCTGCTTTTCGGCCAGAAGAATATTTGGCGTTACATAATCGGTGAGCTCCACAATCTCCAGCCTGATGCCCTGTGCCTCGAGGTCGGGTTTTACTAGTTGCAGCAAATCCCCATGCGGAATTGGCGTGGCTCCGACTTTAAGTGTTGCCATCTTGCCCGGGCTTTGGGAAAAACCCGTGACTGTAGTGACAAAGAGCAATGCAAGAGCTGCCAGCATGCCTTTCAGAGCCTGTTTCCCTCTGGGCGTTGTCCAGCTCTGTTCTGAACTTTCTTTTGTTCTGTTTGTCCTGCGGGCTTTCATGAATGCCTCCAGATACTATGATATTCCCTGCCTTCATACCGAAGGCTCTGCGTGCGGCGGTCCGGTTTGGAAATTTCAGCGCCGGGCTCTGAGCTTTCTGGCTATTGCAGAACCGGAAAACTGGATGAGCTCGACCAGAATGATAATGGTGACTACGGCAACGGCCATGACATCACCTCTGAAGCGCTGATAGCCGTATCGAATTGCCAAATCTCCCAGCCCGCCGCCGCCAATGACACCTGCCATGGCCGAATAGCCAAGCAGACTTATCATGGTCAGCGTGAGACCTGAAACGAGAGACGGCAGAGCTTCGGGGAGAAGGATGGCAACTATGATGCGAATTTTGGAAGCTGCACAGGCAACGGCCGCGTCGATGATTCCATTATCTATTTCCGAGAGCGCGGATTCGACAATCCGGGCAAAGAAGGGGATGGCCGCAATCGAAAGGGGAACGATGGCTGCAACGGTTCCCAGGCTTGTGCCGACGATCAGCCGCGAAAGCGGCAATACGAGCACCATCAGAATGATATAGGGGAATGATCGCAGCATGTTGATTGCCCGGTCAGCCAGTTTTTTTGCAAAGCGGGCCCAGGGGTGCCTGCCCGCAAAGTGCTCATTCGAAAGCGCAAACAGAAGAATTCCAGCCAGTCCGCCACTGCATCCGGCGACAAGTGTGGACGCGGCAATCATCAGCAGGGTTTCCCCGAGGGGTCTTGCTACGAGATTCAGTATTTCAGTCATGACTGGCCTCCTCAATCAGCGCTTTCGCTGCATGGGTGCGCGGGTGGGCAAATACATTCGAGACGATGCCTTCCTCGACAATGCTTCCGCCCGCAATTACTGACACTGAATCGCAGATGCGGCGAACAACCTCCATCTGGTGCGTCACCATGACCACAGTAAGCCCGAGCGTGTCGCGAAGATTGAGGATCAGATCGAGTACCGATCGGGTTGTTTCGGGGTCCAAAGCGCTTGTTGCTTCGTCGCTGAACAGAATCGAGGGATGATGAGCAATGGCACGGGCTATGGCAACGCGTTGTTTTTCTCCGCCCGAAAGCCGGGATGCAGGACGGCCTGCCTTATCCGCCAGGCCGACAAGCTCGAGCAATTCGTGCACTCGATTCCGTATTCTTGGCTTTGGCCAGCCGGCAGCCTCGAGCGGAAAGGCGATGTTCCCTGCTGCACTTCTCGATGCAAAGAGATTGAAGTTCTGGAAGACAAAGCCGGCTTTGCGGCGTGCTGCGAGAAGATCCTTTCCCCGGAGCTGGTGGAGGGGAACATTGATCCCTTCGTACAGTACCGTTCCGGAGTCAGGCGTTTCGAGAAGGCCGGCAATACGAATAAGCGTGGTCTTCCCGGCACCACTCTTGCCTATAATGCCATGAATGCTGCCTTTGGGAACATCGAGGGAAATATTGTCGAGCACAGAATGATTGCCGAACGCTTTCGAAACGGAAATAAGGCGGAGTGCAGACTCTTCTGCGGAAGGGGGAAACTGAAGTGAGTGCGCTAGATGCGCCTGGTCAGCGGCCTCTGCGGGCCGCTCTGCATGAAACATACGAATTGATGTCTCTGGTTCATATGCATTCCTATTGTGTGCGAATGTAGCGGAGCTCTGCATGACTTGTCAATATGACTTTCCACAAATTTTGAAAGAATATGCAGTCCGGCTCAGAAACTTACATGCTATCCTCGATTTGACGATATCTTCCTGTTGGTATAGGATGGCAGGTGCCCTCTGGGCAATTCATAGAGGAGGATACATGTCAGCATCGATACCAGAACGAAAAGATGTGCCGTCGGAATACAAGTGGAACCTTTCGAGCCTCTTTCCCAGCGACGAAGCGTGGGAAGAGGGTTTGGCAAAACTTCAGGCGGTGGTGCCTCAGGCGGCTCAATACCAGAACAATGGCATTGCGGGCTCACCGAAAGGCTTTCTTGATGCCCTCCGCGCTTACGAAGCCTACCTTCAGCTTGAAGAGCGCACAGGCTATTATGCCCATCTGAGAGTGACTGAGGACGAAGGCAGCAGCAAGGCCCGCGGCATGTTCGCGCGCTTCATGGGCGCAGCTTCGCAGGGGCAGGCAGCCTGGTCCTGGCTCAATCCTGCAATTCAGGCGCTGGATGATGCGTTTGTGGAAGCATGCCTCGCCGATCCCGCATTTGCCGATTATGCCGTTTTCCTCAAGAAACTGCGCCGCTTCAAGCCGCATACACTGAGCGAGGCCGAAGAACGCCTGCTGGCGCTCCAGATGGAGCCAGCCCAGACAGCGCAGGAAGCCTTCAGCGTCCTCACCAATGTCGACATGGACTTCGGCACGGTCGAAACGCCCGAAGGGCCAAAACCGCTCACTCAATCGACATTTGCCTCATTCATGCGCATGCCGGACCGCGAAACCAGAAAGACCGCCTATTTTCAGTTCTACCGCCAGTTCGAACAGCACAGGAACACGATAGGCACCCTCTATGCAGGATCCGTGAAGCAGGATAAGTACCTGGCACAGGTCAAGCGCTACAAGAGCGCCCGTCATATGGCGCTGTTCCCGGATGACGTGCCTGAAGCGGTGTACGACAACCTGGTTGCCGCCGTCAATGCCAATCTTCCAGCGCTCCACCGGTATTACCGGCTGAGGAAAAAGCTCCTTTCGCTGTCAGATCTGAGACATTACGATGTCTATGTTCCTCTCGTTCCGGAAGCGAAGGTACGCCATACCTATGAAGAGGCTGTCGATATCATCACTGAAGCGCTCAAGCCGCTCGGCGAGGAATATACGACGACACTGCGCAAGGGCCTTCTTGGCGGCTGGGTGGACCGCTATGAAAACAAGGGCAAGCGGTCCGGCGCCTTTTCCGCTGGAAGCTATGCGGGCGACCCCTACATCCTTCTTAATTACAAGGACGATGTGCTCCGCGATGTCTTTACCCTGGCGCACGAAGGCGGCCATTCCATGCACTCCTGGTATTCGGCGGCTTCGAACCCCTTCATGTGCTATGGGTACACAATTTTCGAAGCAGAGGTCGCCAGCACCTTCAACGAACAGCTCGTGTTCTCGTGGCTCTATGGCAAGAGCAATGACATGAACGAGAAGGCATCCCTGCTGGCCAATCGCATCGACGACACACTTGCAACCCTGTTCCGCCAGACCATGTTCGCGGAGTTTGAACATCGCACGCATGCCCTTGCGGAAGCAGGCGAAGCGCTTACCGTAGATGTGCTCCGAAAGGAATACCGCAGTCTGCTCGAAAAATATTTTGGTCCCGATATGGTGCTTGAAGATCTGTCAGATCTGGAAGGCTTGCGCATCCCGCATTTCTACAACGCATTCTATGTCTACAAGTATGCGACGGGCCTGTCCGCAAGCATTGCACTTTCGGAACGCGTAATGCATGGCGGGAAGGAAGAGCGCGATGCGTATCTGCGTTTCCTCAAGTCCGGTGGCAGCCGCTTCCCTATCGAAGCGCTCAAGCTGGCAGGAGTGGACATGTCCACACCCCAGCCTGTACAGGCAGCATGCGACCGCTTTGCGCGTGATGTCGAGGAGCTTGCAAGGCTCATGAAGGTTGAACTGGAATAAGCCGGCAGCAGGCCGGGCTGCCCTACAGTGCCCCCATTCGTGAGAGCAGGACGGAGACTGAAGCGATTGCCGCTGTCTCCGTCCTCAAGATTCTCGAACCCAAGCCGCAGCGCATAAACCCTTCGGATTCGAACTCGGCAAGCTCGGCATCGGTCCATCCCCGTTCCGTACCGATTGCGAGATAGACAGGGGGTACCGCAGAAGCCTGAATTTCAGCGGTGCGTACCACCTCAGGCCGAAGCGGCACACTCCCAAGACCTGCCGGCGCATCGGGATGACAGATGAGCCGAAGGCCTGCGGGGCGATCTTGCTGGCGCAGGGCTTCCAGAAGCTTTTTTCTCGACCAGAAGAGAAGCATCTGCGGAAGCCTCGGATTGCCTGCCTGTTCCGCACCTTCCTGTGCATGGGCAAGATATTCCTTTTTGCGATAGAAATTGGACTGCAGATAGGATTTTTCTCCCAATTCAGTGGGAAAGAACCATATTGAAGCGACACCGAGTGCCGTCAGATCCCGGACAATCCGCGCGGCCTGTATGGGACGGACAGCACCCAGAAGGACATGGACAGGATAAAGCGGTGGAGCTGGCATCTCGGCACGAAAGTGCACCACGACCTTGTCGGGGTCGATCGAGACTATCCTTGCTGTTCCCAGCATTCCATCGGGGCTTGCGGCCTTCAGACTATCCCCACGGGTTTTCCCCAGAACGCCGAGAATGTGCACAGCCCGCCTGTCAGAGGCCGGCAGAACCTGGATTTCTTCCGAAGAATCAAGTATGCAGAGGTTCATTCGAAGGACAGCACCTCTCTGGAATAATCGACGGTCGGAACTTCGAACCCATGGGCTCTCAGGAAATCGATCCTGAAGCCCTCGGGATCGGCGAGTTTGGAAAGATTCGATTCGTCGATGCGGGACAGGCGTGTGCTTACTTCGTCCTGAACGGAGGCTCCCATCTCGAGGTCGTCGATCCTGATTCTGCCTTCGCTGTCCACGGGAATGCCGCTTCCATCCCTGCGATACAGGCGCTCGGAGAAAAGTCTGAGTGCCTGGTCTGCGCAGTCCTCATGGATGCCGCGCTCCTTCATCACCTTGAAAAGGGTAGCGATATAGAGAGGGATGACGGGAATGATTGCGCTGGCCCGGGTCACGACCGCCTTGTTGATCGAAACGAAGGCGCGCAGAGACAGGTCGGAAAAGCTCTTGTTCATGGTTCGGGCGGTCTGCTCCAGATGATGCTTTGCGCGGCCGATGGTTCCATCGCGGTAAATTGGCCATGAGAAAGGAGGGCCGATATAGGAATAGGCAATGGTGATGGCTGAAGGAGCAAGGACCCCCGCCCTGGCGAGAGCATCGATCCACAACTGCCAGTCTTCTCCCCCCATGACCTTGATTGTCTGGGCGATTTCATCCTCAGTGGCAGGAGGTACGGTCGCCTCAGAAAACCTGCCGGAAAAGACATCGAGCGTGCGGCCGGAAAACTGTCTTCCTATCGGTTTGATAACCGAGCGATAGACTTCGCCAGTATCGGGATCGGTGCGAACCGGGCTCGCGAGCGAATAGACTACCAGGTCGTACTGGAAGCCCTGTGACTGCGCAACGGCGATCGCTTCTGCCTTGGCAGCGTGCGAAAAGGCATCGAGCTCTGAATAGGTGCGCGAAAAGAAGCCGGCCTCTGCGGACAGTCGATCGAATTCGGCATTGAAATACCAGCCGGGCGTTGCGGGTTTCGCTGCCGATGGCGGCTTTTCGTACGAAAACCCGACAGTCGCGGCTCCGTATCCAAGCCCAGCCACAAGCCTTGTGGCAAGCCCGTATCCCGTCGAACAGCCGATTACGAGAACGTGCCGCGGCTCGGCTCTCAGTACCGCTCCTTCGAGCTGAAATCTCCGCGTGGCGTTTCGAACCTTTTCGGCCTGAAGTCTGACCTCGGTTCTGCAGCCTTCGGGATGCGCGTTGATGCAGATATTGTTTCGAACCATGGGTTTGAGTATCATTCCGGAACTCCTGACGAAAGGCTTATCCATTCGGCTTCGACCGCAATCTCTCCATTGACCGAACCGGTGCCTTTTTGATGGCAGAGCACGGAAGAAGCGCGCACATTGGTGATGTTCATTTCGAGCGTGTCGCCCGGGCGGACAGGCCGCTTGAATTTTGCTTCCTTTATTTTGGCGAACATGAAGAGGCTTTTGGGCTGTATCCCCATGAGTTTCGCGCCGACGCCGCCTGCCTGGGCCATGCTCTCGACGAGCAGAACTCCCGGTACAACCGCAAATGATGGGAAGTGCCCCTTGAAGAACCACTCATCATCTTTGAAGGTATAGCGTGCCACAATGGTATCGCTCTCGATGCGCACATCGTCGACAAACAGAAACGGACGACGGTGCGGAAGATATGCTTCGATGTTGTCCAAGGTGTACCGCCTTTCTGCGTTATGCAGGCTTTGAAAATCATGCGTGATGCTTGCAATTCTATTGTTTTGGCGCATATGTTGCAACAGGAAGCGGCAAGGGCTAGACATCCGGTCTGACAAACACGACAACCCCATTGTGCCCTCCGAACCCGAGGCTGGCGGACATGGCTACGCGCACCTGCTGACGGATAGCCCGGTTTGGGATGTAGTCGAGGGTGCATCCAGCTTCGATATCGGGATTGTCGAGATGGATGGTCGGAGGAAGCACGCCGGTTTCCAGAGCCTTTATGCAGACAATGGCTTCAATGGCTCCCGCTGCGGCAATGCAGTGTCCGGTCATGCTCTTGGTAGAGCTTATTTTCAGCTGTTCGGCCGCTGACCCGAATGCAGTGCGCACCATTGCGGATTCCATGGGGTCATTAAGCTCTGTTCCTGTACCATGCGCATTGTAGTAGCCGATATCCTGGGGAGCCAAACCAGCATCGTCGAGGGCGGCGGTGATGGCACGAGCTCCAAATGTGCCTTCAGGATGGGGAGCGGTCAGATGATAGGCATCACAGCTGGCTCCGTAGCCTGCGAACAGAGCCCGAATGCGTGCGCCGCGGCCCTTTGCGTGCTCCATGCGTTCCAGCACGAGGATGCCAGCCCCTTCTCCGATTACAAAGCCGTCGCGGTCGCGGTCGAAAGGCCGCGAGGCTCTTTCAGGCTGGTCATTGAAGGCTGTGGAAAGTGCTTTCAGCCGGCAGAAGCCGCCCATGGCGAATTCAGTGATCGCTGCCTCCGTGCCGCCTGCGATAACCACATCGACTCTTCCCGATCGGAGTAGGTCGAGCGCCTGGCCCAGCGCGTCGGTTCCCGAAGCGCATGCGGTTACCTGTGTGAATGCCGGCCCATGGATGCCGAATCTCATGGCGACATTTCCAGCCGCTTCGTTGGCAATCATCAGGGGAATGGTCATGGGAGGGATGCGGTCGGGCCCAGAATTCAGCATTTTGGCATGGGAATCGCAGAATACTTCCAGGCCTCCGATGCCATTCCCCAGCACAACTCCGACTCGGTCATAATTGATGCCGACAGCAGACGAAAGTCCGGCGTCTTGCCATGCCTGCACTGCGGCTGCGACCGCATACTGGGAAAAGAGCGCCATTTTTCGGGCTTCTTTTCGGTCCATGTACAAGCCAGGATCGAAATTTCTCACTTCAGCGGCAATTCGGCTTTCGAGATGTGAAGCGTCAAAATGGGTAACCGGTCCGATGCCGCTCTTGCCTTCCGTACAATTCGTCCAGAATTCTTCGATCGAATTGCCGATGGGGCTTATGATGCCCAATCCTGTCACTGCAACTGGTTCTCTCATCGATTTGCTCCCTTGCACTGTTTTCATTGTCAATCTGGCCGGCTACCACCTGACCACGGCAGCTCCATAGGTGAGTCCCGCACCGAATCCGACCAGCATTACCAGATCGTTGGGCTTGAGCAGTCCTTTTTCATCCATTTCCGCAAGGGCAATCGGAATGCTCGCAGCCGATGTGTTCGCATACTCTTCGATATTCATGAATATTTTCCCGGGGGGAATTGAAAAGCGCTTGGCTGCAGCCTGTACGATTCGTGCATTCGCCTGGTGCGGCACGATCCAGGCAAAATCCTCCAGGCGGTACACGGTCTTGTGCATGAGCCGTTCGATCATCACCGTGATCGATTTGACCGCGAAGTCGTATACTTTTCTGCCGTTCATGGAGATGACTGGAATGATGGGCTGAGGACGTTCGAATGTCGAGGTGCGTTCGGGCTGCACGAGGTAGAGGTCCTTTGCGCCTCCGCCGTCTGCCCCAAGGATGAAAGAAAGACAGCCGCGTCCAGGTTCGTCGATGCGCGAAAGGATTGCGGCACCGGCGCCGTCTCCGAAGAGTACCGCGGTAGAACGGTCGTTCCAGTCCGTAATGCGGCTCAGGCTCTCTGCGCCTATGACCAGTGCGTGACGCTGATGTGAAGATTCGAGTAAACTGGATGCGACATTGAGGGCGTAGATAAAGCCGGTGCATCCTGCGGTTATATCGAAGGCGGTACAGCCGTGTGCTCCGATCTTGTCCTGCACGATGCAGGCAGTTGCGGGAAAACCGAAATAGTCGGGTGTCGCGGTGGCGACGACGATATAGTCGATTTCGTGAGGGCTGATTTTTGCTTTCTGCAATACTGCTTTGGCAGCTTCGGCCGCCATGTCGCTTGTCTGCATTCCATCGGGGGCGAAGTGCCTGGCTCCAATACCGGTATGTGATCTGATCCATTCATCGGTAGTATCGAGGCGGCTTGCCAAGTCATCGTTGGTCATCCTGAGCGGTGGAATCCAGGATGCTATAGCACGGATTACGACTGACATGCATTTCCTCCTTTACAGAGATGGAAGGAAGCTAATCACAGGAAGAATAAACTGTCAATATGACATAAAGCGTAAAAGTGTCAATTTTGCTGAACTCATACGCTCTCGTTCGCAAAAAAGCCGCTCATCCGCACAGCGGCGAGCGGCTTCTCTTGCAGATACCGCTTGCGGATCAGGATGCTGATGGTGCGGTTGTCTCGGCGGCAGGATTCTGCGGCACCTCAGCAGAGGCGTCTGCAGTTAGCTCGGCGAATTCCGCCTCTTCGATAACCTCTTTTTCAAGAAGCAGAGTCGAAATCTTTTCAAGAAGATCCTTCTTGCGGGTCAGCAGTTCCATAACTCTGCGATACCTAGCATCGACGATGGAAGCGATCTCTTCGTCGACGTAACGCTGTGTCTCTTCGCTGTATTCCTTCTGGGCAAATGGATTGGGAGCCTGTATTCCCACAAGTCCTGCGCTCTGACGAGTAAGGGCAACATTGCGGAATTTTTCCGACATGCCATAGTCGGTGATCATGCGTCGGGCAATGTCGGTTGCGCGTGCAATATCGTTTGCCGCTCCGGTCGAAATGGTGCTGAACATGAGTTCTTCTGCAGCCCGACCGCCGAGAAGGACATCGATCTGGCCGAGAAGTTCATCTTTTGTCACAAGATAGCGGTCTTCCAGCGGCATCTGCAGTGTATAGCCGAGCGCGCCAAAACCGCGAGGAACGATCGAAATCTTGCGTACCGGATCGGCGCCAGGAGTGTAGGCAGCGGTGATTGCATGCCCTGTTTCGTGCACCGCAACGATCTGCTTCTCTTTCGGATTGATCATGCGGTTTTTCTTTTCAAGACCTGCAACAACCTTTTCTATGGCGGCATGGAAATCGGCTTCGGTTACTTTCTTGCGCCCTGCGCGGACCGCCAGCAATGCTGCTTCATTCACCACATTCGCAAGATCGGCTCCGACGAATCCGGGCGTGCTTCGGGCAATCTTGGAAAGGTCCACCGATGGATCCATCTTGATCGTTTTCGTGTGGATCTTGAGTATGGCTTCTCTGCCGTTGATATCGGGCCGGTCTACGAGCACTTGCCGGTCGAAACGGCCGGGTCTCAGCAATGCCGGATCGAGGACATCGGGCCTGTTGGTTGCAGCCAGAATGATAAGCCCGCTGGTGGAATCGAAACCGTCCATTTCAACGAGCAGCTGGTTTAGCGTCTGCTCTCGCTCGTCATTTCCACCGACGATGCCTGCAACGCGCGATTTGCCCAGGGCATCGATTTCATCGATGAAGATGATGCATGGAGCCTTTTCCCTTGCCTGCTTGAAGAGATCTCGAACTCTCGCAGCTCCGACACCAACGAACATCTCGACGAAATCGGCTCCGCTCATCTTGAAGAAGGGAACGTTCGCTTCGCCGGCAACTGCACGTGCTAGGAGTGTCTTGCCCGTTCCGGGAGGGCCTACCAGCAGTACTCCCTTCGGTATCTTGCCACCGATTTCGGTATATTTCTGAGGGTTTTTCAGAAAGTCGACAACTTCTTCGAGCTCAGCCTTCGCTTCGTCGACGCCAGCTACATCCGAAAAGCGCGTTCTTATATCTCCCTCTGCAACGACTGTTGCGCGGTTCTGCCCAAAGGCGAGCACATTCGAGTTCGATCCCATGAAGCGGTTCATGAGGGTGCGCCAGAGGAAGAACATTATGGCAAAGGGAAGCACCCAGTTCAGCAGGAGCGAAAGGATGGCGCTGCCTTCTCTCGGAGAAGCCGAATAGACGACACCCTTTTCATCCATGAGCTTGGTGAATTCGGGATCGCTGACGGGTACGGTTTTATAGACAACACCGGGCTTTGCCTGCACGGGAAGCGGCGATGCCGGCTCTGAAGTACGCGATTCGGTATAGCCTGTATAGTAGTTGATATCGATCTCCACCCGGCGGATTTCTCCCGAGCGGATTTTTTCCTTGAACATCGAATACGGGACTACCGTATTATCGCTTCTGAAAAGAAAATAGTTAAAAAAAGAAACGGCAATGAGCGTAATGAGCACATATCCGATGGAGAATCTGAACTGGAACCCCTCAGGCATTCCCGGCTTCTTGTTCGGGCTGCCCGGCTGACGATCGGGTTTTTTCTGAGAGTTCGGGCTCCAGCTGTTTTTGCCTTTCGATGGCATGCAACACTCCTGTTTCCGCCCCGCTTCGAACTGCTGATGCAAGCGGAGCGTAATAATGTCGATAGAGAAGCATTCATGTTCAAATATAACGAATCTGGCGCTTTTCGGCGACAGCCTTGACGAAAGTGCGGCTATCGGCTTGACCCTTGGGGGCGGATTTTTTATATTTTCTAACGGTTCTCTACCACAAATCATCCATTGAGCATTTTCAGGAGGAGATACCTATGACCGTAAAACCCCTAGGGGACAGAGTTCTCGTCAAGATCAAGGAAAGCGAAACCAAGACCGCTGCAGGGATCATTATTCCTCAAACCGCCCAGGAAAAGACCCAGACTGGCGTTGTCGTTGCTGTGGGTACCGACACCGATGCCATCAAAGTAAAGGTTGGCGACGAGGTCATGTACGACAAGTATGCCGGAACTCAGATCAAGATCGACGGTGCCGAGCATCTCATCGTAAAGATGTCCGATATTCTTGCCATCCTCGAGTAATCGACAGGGAGATTTCTGCATAGCAAAAAGGCTGCCGCAGAAGCGGCGGCCTTTTTTATTGTTCACACATGAGTGCAGAGAGCGTTCTATGTTCGTCTGATAAGGCGCAGGCTCACTGCTGCAGGCTCGATCAGGAAGCACCCAGAAGGATTGAGATTACTTCTTCGGGAGCTTTTGCATCGAGCAGCGCCTGGCGCTTTTCTTCACTGCGGAACAGCATGCCAACTTCAGCGAGGAACTGGAGGTGGGGGCCCGTTTTGTCGACGGGAGAAAGAGTCATGATGAAAATGCGGCATCCCTTGTGATCCAATGCATCAAAATCGACTTCATGCTTCGAAATGCCAATGCAGGCAACAAGATCCCGGACGGCGGTCGTCTTCCCGTGAGGAATCGCGATGCCATGCTTCATGCCGGTGCTCATGCGGTTTTCCCGCTCGAACACGGAGCGCAGGGCTTCTTCCTTATCAAGTACTCTTCCACTGCGGGCAGCAAGGTCGACAAGCTCGGCGATGACTTCCTCTTTGGTCTGTCCTCTGAGATCGAGCAACACCAGTTCCGGCCTGAGATAGTTCTTGAGGTCCATGGCGCTATCCTAAATGGCCGATTCCCCGGCGTCAAGAGTTGGCGGCACACTTTGATTCGAAAAGAGATGGAACATGAAGAGAGGTCATATGAAATTTCGGGGGCGTTTCGTCTCCGCCAATCCCAGCCGCTCGGCGCTGAGCATGGTCATATATGTTATCCATTCCATATCCAGCAGGGAAGCGGCAAAGGAAAGAGGAAGCGCCACGGGTACGAGGAGCGCCGCTCCCGACTGAAAACCCCTGCCGAAGAGAACCGACGCGAGCGATATGACTGAAATGATACCGGCATTCATTCCGGAAGCGCAGGTGAGGACGCTCAGCACCACCGCAAGCACTATCGACAGCACTTGGAACAATCCAGGCCCGCTTCGCGAATAGGAAAGATACATCGAGATGAAGGCAACCGAGGCGATCAGCGCAGTACCGGCTCTTCCGGCGATAAATGCGATCGGAAATGCCAGGGAATTGGCGTTCCGCTTGACTCCAAGATTTTCTGCTACATGCTTGAGGCCGGTTCCTCCCGCAAAAAGCAGATTTCCCGAAAGCGCTGCGGCGAGCAAGGGGCCAGTCATTCCATAAAGCAGAAGATATGGGTTTTTTCTGCCACCCAGCAGACGGTACAGCAGAGGGAAGAGGCCCGCAAAGAAAATGAAGGAAAGAATCAGGACGACTGCCAGAAGCCTGCGGTATTCGGCTGGAATGGGGGATGCCCTGAAGAGAATGAGGGTCTGCAGTGTCACAGGGATGAGAAGGATTCCAAGAACTTCGGCAATGAAGGTATTGATGAGGTAGGACGCTCTCGAAACAACATCGATGATGGGAATGAGCGGGCGCGAGATTACCGGGTCGTGGGCAATCGCAAGTCCGAAGGCAAACATGAACACGAAGAGCGGCAGAATCCAGCTTTCGGAAAGTGATAAAACCGAAAATACGCTTCGGGGAAATATCGAGTACATGAGGTCCTGCACCGAAGGGGCAGGGGCGGCAGCGACTTCGACAGTGAGAGGCAAAGGTGCAGGGACGGTCAGTAGGCCAGCCATCGTTCCAATTGCGGCTGTTGCAAAGAGGCTTCCGATGAACAGCGCGATGGCAAAGCCGGCCAGCCTGTTCATGTGACGCGCTTCGGAGAGATGGAATACAGCTCCCGGCAGACCGGCTGCCAGGGTGAGTATAAATGCATATCCTCCCATTCTGAGCGCGATGTCGTTCAGGAACGCTATGAAGGCTGTCCCCTTTGCCATGCTGGGGGGAAGGGCAAGGAACAGCACCGCGCCTGTTACAATGCCGAATGCATATTTGAGCCAGAGTTTCATGACGACATCAGCATATCCACTAGCCAGCATCCGGTCAACGGCGTGGTTTTGTTGTTGACAGCAACCGGATTTTTCCGCTATTGTGTGGGCGTTTCCGCGACCCAGTAGCTCAGCAGGATAGAGCGGCTGCCTCCTAAGCAGCAGGTCGCCCGTTCGAATCGGGCCTGGGCCATAAGAAAATGCCTGACTGTGACGCTGTGACGCCTCAATAAGGCTGTAGCAGAGATACTTTCCGCGCAAAGCCTGCCGTCGCTATCTTAGAGCATTATGGAGAAGCCCGAAAAACGATTCAATGTGCTTAAGCGATTTCTTGCCATGCTTCTGGGCCTGGTTGTTATTTCAGCTGGGGCCTTCTGGGGCTGGACGCGGCTTGCGCGGTATCCAGCCTTTCCAGACGCGGCTGAAACTGCCCGGCAGGCCAGAACTGCCCGAGGCTGGTATGTATTTCCCAATAGACAGAGTGATTCAGCGCCTGGTGCGCCAGGGTTCATTTTCTATCCAGGGGGCCTTGTGGCTCCTGCCGCCTATGCACCCCTTCTTGAGCGTCTGGGCAGGGCAGGAATTCTGAGCGTCATGGTACCCATGCCGTTTGACCTTGCGGTTTTCGGAATCGATTCGGCACTCGATGTTATCAAGGCATATCCGCAGATTCATGCATGGATTCTGGGCGGGCACTCTCTCGGTGGAGCCATGGCAGCGGAATTCATAAAGAAGCACCCCGGGCTTGTTGCCGGTACCCCGGATTCTGCAATGGCGGATTCTGCAGGAACACAGAAGCTCTCAGGGAAGGTAAAGGGAATTGTGTTTCTGGCGAGCTATCCTGCGAAATCGACGATCCTCTCAAGCCTGCCGCTGAAAGCTCTCAGTATCGTTGGAAGCAAGGACGGAGTGATGTTCTCGGAATTCGAGAGCTCGATGAAGCGGCTTTCTGCTGATGCCAGACTGATTAGAATCGAGGGTGGCAATCATGCCCAATTCGGCGACTATGGCCCTCAGAAGGGAGATGGGCAGGCTTTGATCGACAGGATGACCCAGCAGGAGATTGCAGCACAGGAGATTGTCGGTCTTGCGAAGGAACTCTCAAGATAGTGCTCTCAACCTTGTGCAAAGACTTGTGCAAGAACTGAGGGAAGGCCATGCGATCTATTGTTGAACGAATCGGGCGATTTCGATATGATGCGCGCCATGCAGGAACTACATCTCAAGCATAGAATCGAGCACGCCACTCCCGCGTTCATTTTCCTTTCTGTATTGTATGGCGCGCTCCTCATCATTTCAAACATCACTGTCGTCAAACTGGTCCGTGTCGGGCCATTTCTTCTGACTGCAGCATTCTTTACCTATCCAGCGGTCTATGTCATCAGCGACATAATGACCGAAGTGTATGGCTACCGTCTTTCGATCAAAGCCATCTGGGCAAATTTTGCTGCCCAGGCAATGGTTTCAGCCGTCCTGGCTTTTACGCGTGCCCTTGCCGGCGAGGACAGCGCCATCAACGAGGCCATGAATGTGCTTTTCTCTTCGACATGGCGGATTGTGGCAGGATCTCTTGTCGCTTACTGGATCGGCGATTGGATGAACTCGGTGATTCTCTCCAAAATGAAGGTGGCTCAAAAAGGACGCTGGTTCTTTCTTAGGGCGATGGCATCGAGCCTTCCGGCACATTTTCTGGATGTCGCGCTGTTCAATATCATTGCCTTTGCAGGAGTGTGGACCTGGTCAGATATCACCCGCAATGCCCTTTCCGAAGGTTCCCTGGCTACGCTTTATGAACTTGTGCTGTTCCCGCTCACATTTCTGGTCGTACGGCTCTGGAAGCGGCTTGAACATGTGGATGCCTTTGATGAGGGCATCCGCTATGTGCCTTTCTGAGATTCCACCTTTCTGCTGAGCATGTCGATTTCACGGGACAGCCAGTCATCGCGGTCTCCGCGCAGGTCCTCCAGAGATTTGCGGAGCTCTTCGGTGCGCGAGCCGAGTGCGGAAACCGCCTGCTGACGATGCTCGATTTCGGACTGTGCGCCTGCGGCACGGGCGGCGGCAAGGTCGAGCGAAAGCTGGCGCAGCTGATTCACTGAGGATCGAAGTTTCGCTTCCAGCGTTTCTCGGCGCTCCACGAGTTTGCGGTGCGAGGCAGACTGAGCATCGATTTCCTCGATATTTTTCCTGTATTGCTCTGCCAGTTCGGGACCTGCCTCTTTCATGCGCGCTTCGAGGACGGCGCGGTCCTTTTCCAGCGAGGCTATGGGGATCGAACCCATGAGCTGGTCAATATCGCTCAACGTGCGTGCCAGAAGAAGCACCTGGTCAAGGTAGGCCTGGATGGAAGACTTGATCTGCGGGAGCTCTGACTTGTCCAGCATTGCATAGGTCTCGAGGCAGGCTGCTGCATCGCGGCGCGCCTGCTCAACATATTCCGCGTAGGGCCCCAGCGCCGAAAGCTCATCTTCCGAAGCGCGAGGAGCAGGGCGAAATGCAGAGCTCAGGGATTCGAAGAACCTGCGTTTGCGCGCAGGCATTGTGGTTACATATGAAATCGAGCGGGCTATGAGGTTGACTGCCATGAGCGCCGTCGGGATGAGAAACCAGGGGCCGCTCCTGTCTGTCATGAGATTGATGAACATGAGAAGGGAAGAAACACTGAAAAAGCTGAAAAACCGGCTCAGAAATGCCACACGGTCCTTGTTGATTGCCTTGTATTCCTTGAGCTCGTTTTCGGCGAGCGGAGGCAGCTTTTCCGCCTCCTGTGCGATACGCTTCGACTGAACTACACGCGCCGCCTTCTTGAGAAGCCCGAAAAACCACATGACCGTGATGGGAATGACCCAGGGAATATCGTCTGCATAATTGATGTTGACATACCAGAGGGCTGCGTTGATGCCAAGCCAGCTGATGATGGATGGGACAAGAGAATTCTTTAGTTTCTGGGCAGTCTTGTTCAGCTCGGCTACATAGGTGCTGAAAGAACGGGCGGGCTCTCTGGCCTGTTTTTTCTTTTCTTCGACAGGAATCCGGGCTGATGAAGTTCTAGCTGGTCTTGCAGGCCTTTCCCTCCCTGTTTCTGTCGAAAAAGCCTCCGGTGTGGCAGACCTGCTGCGGGTTCGATTTCTTCCGGCATCGCTCGACACGAGAATGCCCTTGGCCGCAAGTTCGGTCACTATTTCTTCTGCGATGGATCCGAAGGTGCGCGCAAGATCTTTCGCTTCTTCTACCGAAAGACGGCGTCCTTCCTTCTTTATCCTGGAATAGATGGCGAGCCTGGCGGCTTCTCTCGAATTATTGGCAGTCGTATCCTGCGGCGAAGCAGATTGCTCAGTCTTGAAAGCAGATGAAGGGGATGGTGCGGGCACCGAGCTTTCAACAATGAAGGCGTCGAGGCGGCTTTGATCGGGCAGTTCGAGGCGGATGGGGTTTGCCCGCAATTGTGCTGGATGACTTGCGCGCCACGCATCTGCCGAAATGCACAGCCCCCCGTGCGGAACAGCACGCACGAGTTCTTCAGCGATATCGGCAGCCTTTCCGAAAGCGCCGGCAGGCGTGAACAGGACGTCGCCTATGCTTATTCCGATGCGCACCATCGGAAGGGGATCATCCACAGGTGTATCTTTGCCGGCAGGTATGCGGTCGAATATGTTGAGAGCCGCGGCCAGCGCCGATGCCGAGGTGTTGAACGCGATGACCACTTCGCCGCGGGATGCAGAGAGGAGCGTGCCGCCGCAGGTTTCGGCAAGCTGGCGGATACGTTCGTGAAATGTAGAGAAGACGTGGATAGCCTCGTCTTTTCCACGTGCGAACAGCGAATCCGGGTCGGCAATTTCTGCGTGCAGGATCGCTGCAAGCCTCAGGTCATCAGCGGACATCGGGTACAAGCCTAAAGGCTGGCCGCTCCAAGGTCAAGCCCACGGTCAGTACATGTTCAGTCCGTTCCTTCCCGGCTCGGTGCTCCTCATCGGGGAATGATATCGAAACTGACCTGCAGTTGAGGAATCGAAACTCTTCTCGGCTTGAGCAGAACCCTCATGTCGGGTTTGAGCCCGCGCGGGATTTTGGTCTGGAATTCGTATCCGAATTCGGGAATAAGTATCTGGCCATATTCGGAACTGCAATCCAGAATGATGCCTTCTCCCTCCCACTCGGGATGCCTTTCGAGAAATACCAGTGTCCAGTGTGCCCGTGAATTGCGCTCCGCTTCCCTGTTTCGAGCTGCCCCGGCCGCGAAGCGGTACATCTGTTCTTCGAGTGATTCGGAGGAAAGCAGCAAACGCCCAGGCTCGACATTCATTCTTTCAGCGGCAAGCATGGCATGAATCTGATAATGTGCGACGAGGTCCTGATAGCGCCGCAAAGGGCTTGTAACCTGTGAGTAGAAGGAAAGACCGAGGCCCGCATGAGCCGAGCATACAGTGCTGACAATGCCGGCCCTCATGGACCGCCGTCTTCTGTAATTTTCTGCCATGCTTTCGGAGGGCCCGGCACCAGCTCCAGCCGATTCGCTGGATGCAGGAGATTCCTGGCTTGCGAAGGGAAAGGGAATCGATGCGCGGTAGGCCCATCGTCCGGCTGCTTCTCCTGCAAGAATCATGAATTCCTGCACCATGCGGGCAGAAATCGTTTGAGGAACAGGCAGAAAGACCGGCTGTCCATCCCTGACCCTGATGGCGACCTCCGGGAAGGAGATATCGATAGCACCCTGGCGGCGCCGGTATTCTGCGCGAGCGGAAGCGATGCTTGCCATTGACTTGAGCATGGTGTTCCGTTCCATTCGCTCGTCTGCTTCTTCGTAGCTGAGCCGCGTTACTCTGATGATGCTGGGAACGATTCTTGTCTGCAGAAGACGGCCTTCGGCATCGAGTGTCATGCCGAAAGAAAGGGCAGGGCTCTCAGGAGCCAGACCCAGGCCGAGTTTCTGAACGAGTGTTTCGGGCAGCATGGGGATGATGCGCTCGGGAAGGTAGAGTGTGGAACCGCGCTCCATCGCTTCACGGTCGAGGGGCGACATTGGGGCGACAATGGATGCCGGATCTGCGACATGTACCCATATCGTGTCCCCGTCCAGGGAGATGGCGTCGTCCGGATCGTGCGACCATGCGTTGTCGATGGCATAGGAGTCGAGGTGACGCAGATCGATTCTCGCAATCTGGAGTTCTTCGCGTTCATTTGGAGGGATGGGAAAGTCGGGCACGGAAAGGATACAGCCGATTCGCTCGGGCCAGGGGTTGTATTCGACTGACCAATAGCCGCAGGCAAGCAGGGCTTCGTGAACCGCTTCGGGAGTCAGCTTGAGGCCTGCTTCGCGGGCGAGGGGACAGTCGGAGCTTCTTCCCCGGGCATAGCGCGCAAGCTCTTCAAGAAATGGAAGGAATTCCGCTTCATTCAGCAGGGATGTGGAATCTTTCTTCTTGAGCGCACTCTTGAAGGCCGAAAGAAAGCGGGCGCGTAATTCCGTGGCAAGTTTCTTCTTCAGTGCCTTTTCGGCAATTCTTCTGCGCTCTTCCATGCCGAGAATGCGGATTCCTTCATCCAGAATTTCTGCTTCGGGATGTTCTGTCAGACTGTACCACGCAAGCACGATATGGGATGGCTCTGCATCGTTCCATGCGAGTTCGGCGAACTCTTTCCAGGAAACAAGCGCCAGGCCTTCCGGATGCTCGGACATCAGCAGTTCCAGTGCCTCTGCTGCAGGTGCCGCTGGGGTGTCCTGCGGTTTTTGCGGGAAGGATTTGAGAGGCCCGTTATGGGCCACTGCAAGGTCTTTTTCGCGGATACGCTTTTCTTCGCCATCTATGGTCAGGATCGTAATCCTGTCGTGGTCGGTCGCTGTGACTATCGCAGGTTTTGCCTTGTGGAACACGAGTGCATGGATGGGAATCATGTTCTGGTTATAGTCACAAAGCGCTTCCGGGGCAAGGGCGGCTTGCCTTCTTTGCTTTGCACAAGGTTGAGAACACTACCTGAGGATTGCTCTACGGCGGAAAAGTTGCTATTGTATATGATGCAACTGCCCCCTGGGCAATCAGAAAACGACATTAAAAGGAGATGAAGATGACCGCATTGCTGGTAGGAATCGGGCTTATTGTCGTAGCGATACTCATGGTGCTTCCTGGCGTTCTCGGCTGGTGGAATGACATGCTGGCATTTCTGCGCGGTGCGCTTCCCGTCATGGCCGTGCTGATCGGTATTCTCGCAGTGTTCATCGGGGTTGCCGATATCAAGGACAAGATCGAAGAAAAGAGAGAAGAAGAGAAAAATAAGAAGGAAGAAACTGCATCGAGCTCCGAAGAAAGCTCTGAAGAGAAGAAGGAATAAGCCGATACCTGAATGCGGGATGCTTGACAGTTTTTTCAATCTGTGGGAATATGCACGCGCATTTTTCGCATACTACACAATAAGGTGAAGGTATACATACATGAAGACTGTTTTTGTGACGCCTGCCACCGCTGAGCGCAAGTGGTACATCATCGATGCTGCGGGCAAACCGCTTGGCCGCGTTGCTGCCAAGGTCGCTTCGATTCTCCGCGGGAAGAACAAGCCAACCTATACACCGAGTCAGGAAACCGGCGATTATGTCATTGTCATCAACGCCGACAAGGTCGTCCTGACGGGCCGCAAGCGCCAGAACAAGATGTATTATCACCATACCGGCTTTCCAGGTGGTCTGAAAGACTATACCTATGAAGAGCTGCTCGGGCGCAACCCTGTTGCGCCGCTCGAAATCGCCATTCGCGGCATGCTTCCCAAGGGGCCGCTTGGCCGCAAACTCTTCAAGAATGCGAAAGTATATGCCGGTGCAAGCCACCCGCACGCAGCCCAGATGCCGACTGCAATCGAACTCTGATGAGGAAGGGTAACGAAATGGTCAAGAATATCAACCTTGGAATTGGTACCGGCCGCCGCAAGTGCGCCGTGGCCCGCGTATTTCTGCGCGAGGGCACCGGCAAAATTATCATTAACCAGAAGGATCTGAAAGACTACTTCGTGATTGAGAATCTTGTTGCCCTGGTTCGCAAGCCACTGCAGGTAACAGACAGCGAAAACAAGTTCGATGCGTTCATTACCGTAGTCGGCGGCGGCCCCAGCGGTCAGGCTGGTGCCTGCGCTCACGGCCTTGCACGTGCACTGGCCCAGATTGATCCTGCAAACCATGTTTCGCTCAAGGCCAATGGGCTGTTGACGCGCGATCCGCGCATGGTCGAGCGCAAGAAATACGGTCAGCGCGGCGCACGCCGGAGATTCCAGTTCTCCAAACGCTAAGCGATGGCAGAACGGATCGTATCCGTCCACGAAAAGGCCTCCGGAACGCTCGAACTTGCGCTGTCCGGGGGCCTTTCCTTTTGCATTGATGCGACCGATGCCCGACTCTGCGGGCTTTCTCTTGAAGCTGCCAGCACTGCGAATACCGCGGATATCGCAGATACCGCGGATCGTCCCGGCACCGTCCACAGGATTCTTGTGCTTCCGGATCAGAGTGGTGCGTTGCTTGCCCAAGGCCAGCTTCTCGACGACCATGTTGCTGCGCTCCTTTCGCAGATGGACCAGGTGCATCGCGCCAAGGCTTCGGCACTCTCCATTGCGGCTCGCTCAGAACAGGGCACACGCCAGCTCCATGAAAAACTCATCCAGAGAGGCTTCGAGCCGCACACCGCTCGCCTGGTAACCGCTTGGATGTACGAAAAGCGCTACATCGATGACCGACGATACGCGAACCTGATGATTCGGGCACACATGGTCCGCAAAGGCCAGGGACTCGCACGGATAAAAGCCCTTCTGTGGCCGCGCATCGGGCTGTTCGAAACACCGCGCCAGATTCTTGACGATGTACTGAAAGCCCTCGAGCCCGAAACCTTCATGACCGCGATTCGACGGAGCGCAGACAGATTCCTCAAAAAAGCCGGCTCAGATGCAGTCCATCTCGAAAGCCGCCTGCGGGCCTGGCTGAAAAAAGAGGGATTCCCTTCTTCTGCCATCGAGCAGTTTATGTCAGAATGGGAAGCACATGGCGACTAGCATGCATCTACATGATGCGATAATAAAATATAATTTTCATACACTTGACAGAAAATACAAGCGAATATCATAATATGTCAATGAATTCAACGTGGAGGGGCATATCGCATGGATGACGATATCCTGACAATCGAAGAAGTTGCCAAGTATCTGCGTGTTTCTGAACGCACCGTCTATGACTGGGCACAGAAAGGCGAGATACCTTCCGGGAAAATCGGCACCGTCTGGCGCTTCAAAAAAAGCGAAATCGAGCGCTGGGTCAATGAACGGCTTTCTTCCAACAGGCCGGTCGCCATGATCAGCAGCATTAAAATACAGAACATCATTTCCCCGGAACGCATTATCTTTCTGAATTCGCCTACGAAGCGGGACGCCCTCATTGCCCTGGCGGAAAATCTCTCCACCGCTCCGCAGATCAAGAACCGGCAGGAGCTTATTTCAGAAATATTGCGCCGCGAAGAGCTCATGAGCACTGCCATCGGCAAGGGGATCGCCATCCCTCACGTGCGCCTCAATTCGGTTACGGACCTTGTGGTATCGATTGGAATATCCCGATGCGACATCACGGATTTCCAGACGCTGGACGATATTCCTGTCAGACTGCTGTTCATGATTGCCGCCGCCTACAATCAGCACGCATACTATCTGCAGACACTTTCGTTCTTCTCAGCGCGGCTGAAGGTTGTCGAATTGAGGGACGCACTGCTTGCCTGCACCACGCCCCAGGAAGCATACCGGCTGCTCGTCAGCCAGGACGAATAGGCGCGGCCGGAACATCTGACCGCACCTGCAGCACGCCCCAGCGTTCCTGCAGGTGCGTTTTGTTTTTGCAGCGACACGGGAAAGGAATGGATCGGTGTACCTGAAGAGTCTTGAGATTTTCGGCTTCAAGTCATTTGCGGACAGGGTCCGCATTGAGTTTTCCCAAGGCATTTCTGCGCTTCTCGGGCCGAACGGCTGCGGCAAATCGAATATCGTCGATGCCATCAAATGGGTTGTCGGCGAGCAGTCTGCACGCAATCTGCGCGCAGAAGCCATGGAAGACATCATCTTCAATGGAACGGAAAACCGCCGCCCGCTTTCGGTTGCAGAAGTCGCCATCACCATCAGCAACGAGGGCGGAACACTTCCCCTCGACATGCCGGAAATAGAAGTCAAGCGCCGCCTGTACCGATCGGGCGAAAACGAATATTTCATCAACGGACGCCCCGCCAGACTGAAGGAAGTTCGGGAGCTCTTCTGGGATACAGGCATTGGAAAATCGGCCTATTCGGTCATGGAGCAGGGACGCATAGACCAGGTTCTTTCTTCCAAGCCCGAAGACAGGCGCTATCTCTTCGAAGAAGCCGCAGGCATTACCCGGCACAAGGCGCGGGCACGGGAAGCGGAACTCAAGCTCGTCAAAACCGAAGAGAACATGCGGCAGATCGAAAGCGTGCTCACCGAGGTCAAGCGTTCGTATGATACTCTGAAAGTCCAGGCCGAAAAAACCGCACAGTATCGGCAGATCAAGGAGCGCTTGTTCGAAACGGAACTTGATCTGTACCTGGTACGCATGCGTCAGCATGTCCGCGAGAGGGACCGCAACTCCTCACTGTATGAACAGAAAAAGAACGAAAGGGATCAACTGGTCCTGCGCATCGAGCGAATGAGCGAGGCGATGTCCCAGGGACTCGATCTGGTCAACGAGCTGGAAGCAAAGCTTGTCGACATGCAGAAGGTCCTGTATGGACTTGCAGTCGAAAAGAACGGCAAGGAAAAACAGAAAACGCTCCTGATCGAACAGTCGCGGGAAATCGCGGCGAAAATCTCCCAGCTCGAAGGTCGGGACCGTGCGCTTGAGCAAAAGATCGAATCCCTTCGCGACGAAGAAGGCGAAAAGGAAGCCGAATATGCAGGCTATCGGGCACGCATCCGCGAAGTCGAGGCAAACATCCACTCGTTCGAAGAAAGCATCAATGCCGCAGCGCTTGCAGTAAAGGCCAACGAAGAGACCATACGGCGCAATGCTGCCGAAGCCAGGGAGATAGAATCCAAGACTGCCGAACTGCGCCGGTCTCTCGACGGAATCACTGAGCGCATTGCAGAACTTGTGGACCAGCGGCTTCGCGAATCCGAATCCCAGATCGAAGCGAGGCAGAAGCTAGAAGAATCAATTCGCGCGCTCGTTGCCGAGCTTGGCCGGCAGGTGTCCGGACGTGCGGATATGCTCGACGATCTTGGCAGAATTCTGCCTGCCATGAACCCGCAGGAAGTATCGAAGCGTTTGGAAATGTCCGCCGAAGAGCTGAGACAGCTCGAAGCGCGCGTGCGGACGCTGTCAGAGGCACTTTCGCGTTATTTCTCAATTGCACCGACATTTCTCAACGAACTTGTGGCGCCTGAGGGCGTCATGACCCAGAAGCGGCGCATCGATGCACGGATTGCGGAACATGCTGCCCGACTCAGGGAAATCGCTTCCCTGCACGAGTCTCTGCAGGCAAGGAATGCAGACCTGTCCGGAAAAATCGAGCAATATCGCAAGACGCTCGAAAACGCGCGGCTCGAGAAAGCAAAAATTCAGGCACAGATGGAGGCGGCCCAGGATGCGCTCACCGTACTGCGACGCGAAATTGCCGGCCAGGAGGCCTACCGGCGCGAGATCATGAACGAGCTTGCCGGGGAACAGAAAAGAGCCGGGGCCTTGCAGGAAGAGATAGAGTCGATTGAAAGCGAGCTGGCCGAAATCGAGCGAAAGGGAAGACAGCTGACCGGCGAAATGGCCCAATTGGAAGAAACCATCAGAGAGCGCAGTGCTGATCTGGACGAGCGGAGAAAGGAATCTGCAGACCTGGAGCTCCAGCTGTCCGCCCTGCAGCAGGACATCGAAACTGCCCACATGGCGGTCGCCCAGAGCGAAACCGAAATCAAGAATCTCAAGGATACCTTTGCCGAGCTCTATTCCCGGGAGCTTCTGCTGTACGAGTCGCGCATGTACGAAATCCGAACTCCCATTCCGGAACTGCGCGAACAGCTCTCCGAACTCAAGAACCGCCTGAATGCGCTTGGCTCAGTCAATCTCATGGCTCCCGAGGAATTCGAAGAAGTGCGTCAGCGCTACGAATTCCTCTCCAGTCAATATGAAGACCTGGTTAAAGCCCGCAACGATCTCAAGCAGATTACCGATCAGATCCGGACCGAAAGCGCCGAACTCTTCGTCGAAACCTACAACCGCATCAAGAAGAATTTCCACAATATGTTCCGGCGTCTTTTCGGCGGCGGCCGGGCTGAACTGAAGCTCGTAGATCCCGAGCACGTGCTGGAGTCGGGTATCGAAATCTATGCCCAGCCTCCCGGCAAGAAGCTTGAGAACATTTCCCTGCTGTCGGGAGGGGAACGGACGCTGACAGCCATAGCCCTTCTGTTTGCGACCTACATGGTAAAGCCCTCGCCGTTCTGCTTCCTCGACGAAATCGATGCGGCTCTGGACGAGGCCAACATCATACGCTTTGTGAATCTTCTGCGCGAGTTCGGGTCGACAAGCCAGTTTATCGTTATAACCCACAACAAGAAGACGGTTGCGGGAGCGGATACCCTCCTGGGCGTCACGATGGAAGAATCCGGCGTCACCAAAGCCATCGCGATCCGGGTCGAGCATGGAGAAAACGGTATCGCGAGGCCTGTCTATGTGCCGGATGAACCCTTTGTCGAGGAAGACGTTCCCTACGAGGAGGGGCGCGAGCTGCCTTCAGACGAAAGGGCTTTAAACGCTCAGGGAGGCAGGATATGAGCTTTCAGCCATTTCCGGGCAGGCTCTATTATGAAAACCCTCTGCAGGATGAGGCCGATGCGGTCGTTCTCGAAGTCCGGCAGGAGGGAAAGACGGCGCTGGTACACCTCGACCAGACAATTTTCTATCCTGAAGGCGGCGGCCAGCCGGCGGACTGGGGTTGGCTGGGCGGATTGCCGGTAAGGGATGTGCAGGAAGTTCAGGGTCAAATCTGGCACAAGGTTGAAATAGCAGATGATCCGTCCCTCCATCAGCCTCTGCCTCAGACTGGCCAAATGGTTCATCTGGTGATCGACTGGCAGCGCCGCAGGGATCACATGCAGCAGCATTCGGGCCAGCACCTTCTCTCGGCAATCCTCGAACAGGAATATGGCATCCACACGCTTTCCTTCCATTTGGGAAAGGAAACCTGCACAATCGATATTACAGCCGGCTCTCCCGATGACCTGCCAGCTTCCGATATCGAAGCACAGCTCGAAGCGTGGATCAGGAGAGATGCGCCGATCAGGGTTCATTATTGCCCGCCTGAGGATCTTGAAGCATTTCATCTGCGCAAGCGGCCGCCTGCCGGCGAGTCGGTCGTACGTATAGTCGAGATCGATCAGTATGACTGGTCGCCATGCGGAGGAACCCATCTTTCTTCGACCGGGCCCATCCGGCTTGTGAAAATTCTCGGCCTGGAACGCTACAAAGGCAATGTGCGGCTCTATTTTGCTGCGGGGGACCGTGCTGCTGGCCTTCTCATGGCAGTGTATGAGGAAGCGAGAAAGAGCGCTGGATCCCTTGGCTGCGGGATTGCCGACCTGGCGGTCCGCACAGTCGATCTGTCCGGAAAACTTTCCGCAGCCGAGAGAGAAGCGGGGCGGTATCTGCTGAAGTGGGCCGAGGCCGAAGCCAAAGCTGGATCGATCTTGTGCGGCCCTTCGCAGAAGGTGCTTGTGTTTGAAGGGGCTGACATTACGGCCATGGAGGCCGCCGAGCTTGCGAAAGCCGCCACCAGGATGGGGAAGGCCTGCATTGCCGTATCGCGAGCTGAATCTACCGTTATTGTGCAGGTGCCCGCCCAGGCTGGCTGGCCGTCTCTGGGAACATTGCTCAAGCCGATAGCCGATTCCCTTCATGGCAAGGGGGGAGGGGGGCCCGCCTTGTTCCGAGCCCGTTTTGTCGAAAAAGAAGAGCTCGAGCGTTTCATCGAGGCGGCACGGACCCTTCTGCTGGGGCGCTGAGCCCCGGCCTGGGCATCGAAACCCAGGTATCCAACACCTCGCACTTGCTACAGCGCCAGCGGCCTTCTGTTGTCTGCAAGCCGCTGGGAAAGGTAATCCCTGTCCAGATTCAACTCCCTGATGACATAGCGCATCTGTTCTTCCGACAGCAGATTCTGTTCCGCATACAGATAGACGAGGGCGCGTTCCGCAATGCAGGGCACCCTGAGCGCGTTCATCTGCACTTCTCTTGACGCGTCATCGCTGCAGCGGCTCGCCAGCGATGCGTAAAGCCGCGATTCTTCGATATTTCCCGCCAGTGCATTGAGCTCGGCAAGAAGCGGAGCGATATTGCCTCGAGCCGCCAGTTCGCCGAAGGGCTTCAGGGTAAAAAAGGTATATTCCTTGCCCGGCAGGTAATGATGTTCGTCACATCGTGTGCAGTAATTAGGCTCTTTCCCGTCGTGTCTTGTCCTGTCGCCGCCGATGATGATGAGCGGGTCGAAATAGAGCGCAGGGCATTCCCTGCCGTCCACGAGATAGTATCGATAGGTATACAGCGAATCCCTCAGACATTCCTCATGCTCGCAATAGGCGGTGAGGGGAATAATGTCAGTAGCTGTTTCAAGCAGAAGGCGCGCGGTCTGGTTGAAAATTTCGCGCCGGAAATTGAGCACCAGGGTCGGAAGAATGAAACAGAGCCCCCTCGATTCAGCTTCGTCCTTCATGAGATAGGCGATACGCTCGTCGAAGAATGCTGCTTCATCAATAATCCAGGTACCGACTTCGGGGTTCTCGGCGATCAGTATTTCAAGGCTGAATGAATCCCGCGCCGCACCAATGCGGCTGCCGCAGCGCTCATAGCCTCCGCGGTATGCCAGCGCATCGTCGGGATAGTCGGGAAACCTGCTCTTGTCGAGCGATGAGCGGACCACGAAGACATCGCGCCGGTCCACGGAACCGGTACTCGTCATGCGCGCCGCAAGCCCCTTTTTTCTGAGCGCGATTCTGCTGTCCCTCCAGATCCGGGCAGAAAATTCGGTTTTGCCCGAACCCATCGGGCCAATGACCAGAATCCGCTTGCCTGCGGCTTCAAAGTCATGGTGCCGTGACATGGCGTGAATGTTCAGCCTCGGAAATCCCAGGCTTTGAAGAAACTGATCGGTTTCGCTGTTCTTCTGTATCATGGAAGTGGCTCTCTTTCTTGCAGTTATTTATTTGCTATGTGGAAATTTGCGGAATCGAGTCCCGAAGGCGCGCGTGCGACATTCGGGCTGATGCTGGGACTGCCGAATTCGAGATACTTGTAGGGATGGATATCCAGGGCATTCTGATACCATCCATTGATGTAGTCGATATCGATAGCCGAAAAGGCGAAGTTGTGATAGATGGGCAGACAGGCGGCCTGCTGGAGCAATACCGTTTCAGCCTTGGAGAGGAGCAGCATGCGCGATTCATCCGATGCACTGTACGATTGCTCCATGTAGTCCATGAATTCCCGGTCCTGGTATCCGGCGATGTTAAGAGGAGCGCCTGTGGTCCACATCTGGAGGAAGGCTTCAGGATCGGCAAAATCCCCAATCCAGGTTTCGTGAGCCAGGGTAAAGTCTGTCCGGGGCGCGCGCGAGCCGATGGTTTCGTAGTAGGTCGAAGGCTGAAGCGGCGAAAGAATGACGCTGATGCCCAGCGCCCCTTCCCATGCATCCTTCATGGTTTCGGCAGTCTTTTTAGGCCGCTCGTAGTCGGCAAAGGCAATGGTGATGGGCGGCAGACCCACACCGTTCGGGTAGCCGGCTTCTGCAAGCAGTTTCATGGCTTCTTCGCGGTCTGCACGCTCGATTCCCCTGGTTTTTGAATAGCCGGGGAGGGGAAGCACGAGGGTTTTTGCAGGCAGGCGGTAAAGATCGGTAGAACGCAGACTGTCCCAGGGCAGAAGAAGAGCGAGAGCCCGTCTCACCCTCGGGTCATCCCATGGCTTCTGTCTGCAGTTGAAAAACCAGTAATGCGTGGAGAAAATCGGAAACACCTGGATGGCGGACTTGAGAAGGATCTGGTCGTAATTGCCGGGCCCTGCGAGCCAGTGTACATGTCCGGTGTTGAAAAGAGAGGTGGCTTTCTCGTCATCATCGGAAAAATACATGCGCAATCGGGGGATATGTACCGAGGCGGCATCCCAGTAATGGGGATTTTTCTCGAGCACCAGCTCTGTATCGCTCATCGAAACAGGGACATAGGGGCCGCTGACGGGGAATGGGACAGCGCGGCGCCAGTCCATCTCCTTTATGAGGGAAGGATGCACGGGAGAAAAGGACTGGTGACACAGGAGCCTGGTAAAATAGGCCACCGGCCGGACCAGTTCCACTTCTAGAACACGCGCCTCGACAGCACGGATGCCCACATGGGCTCGGTTGCGGTCGATTCCTTCCCGATAGTTTTTCGCCCCCTTGATGATGTCGAAAAAGGTCGCGTATTCAGCGTTCAGCTCCAGCATGCGGAACCATGAACGGACAAAATCGTCGGCGACAAGAGGAGTGCCGTCTGACCATGAGGCATTCTGCCGGATGGTAAATCGATATATGGTACCGCTGGTCGATTTCGTCCAGGATTCTGCGAGGGCGCGGACCGGCTCGAGGGTCTGTGGATCATAGGAAAAAAGCCCCTCATAGAGCGCAGTATGAATCTGCGCTTCGTTTGAAAAGAGAGCACGCTGGGGATCGAGCTGGGGAAGCTGTGCGTTGAATATGGTGATAAACTCGTTTTCCTGTGCAGAAAGAGGCGCGAATGCCAGAAGGAATGCACCCAGAGTGATCAGAATAAACCGAAACGGGAACCGTCTTGAGTTCATACCGCAAGTATGCGATAAAAGGACGAGGAAGGCAATAAAAAATGGGAAGGGAATTTGCATTTCTTCCAGAACGTCTTGTAATGGGGGTCCTGTCCTCGGATGAGCGCGCAGAAGCCTCTGCCATGAATCGACTGACTGAAATTTTCGGTGCGCTCCGCTTCCGATCGGCGCCGGAGCCATTTCGCTGGACAGACTATTATTGTCCCGAAATGGGAAAGGACATCACACGCTTTTATATTGCCTTCGAGCGACTTGTGGATCCCGCTCAGCTTGCGGTCATAAAACGCGCTACCAATGCCCTGGAATTGGAACTTGCAGTGGACGGGAAACGGCGCGTCAATCTCGACCCGGGGATGCTGGGAACAGCCCGCTTCTGCCTTGCCACCACCAAGGACCGTTCGCACAGGATTCCTCTCTCTGACGGGATCTATGCGGAACTCACGCTGATGTTTGAAAAGAAGGAATTCAAGGCCCTGCCATGGACCTATCCCGACTGGGCTTCTGAACCGGTGCGCCTCATGCTGGGCGAGCTGAGAAAAGGACTGCTCGAGGATCTGAGAAAGCAGGGCCTGCTTGGCAGTCACGCATGATCCGAGCCCGCAGGTATGCGGAATTCGAACAGAGAGCCCTCACCCGCCCAGCTTTCGGCATGAACCGAGCCGCCGTGGGCTTTGGCGATATGCTTGACGATGGCCAGGCCCAGTCCGCTTCCTGCTCCAGCAGAACTTCTGCTGCGTCCCCTGTCTACGCGATAGAAGCGTTCGAACACATGTGGTAGGTCACCAGGCGGAATGCCTACACCATGATCTCGAACCTGAATGACATATTCGCCTTTTTCGTCCCTTGCATGGATTTCGATGGGGTTTTTCGAGCCCGAATGCTGAACTGCGTTTGAAAGAAGGTTGAACACTGCCTGTTCTATCAGACTGGCATTGGCGTCGATTTCTAGGCTTGCCGGGCAGTCGATAGTACATTCGAAAGCGCCATCCGTTTGCAGGCTGATGGTGTGCACCGCATTCTCGAGTACGGGAAGGACGCGGAATCTGCTCTTTTTAATCCATGCCTCAGGGTTTTGCTCCAGCCGGGCCAGCATGAGAAGGTCCGAAATCAGCGTCTCCATCCTTTCAGTCTGGCGCAGGATTACCTGGATCCACGATTTTTTTTCGTCCTCGAGCTCGATCGAATCAAGCATTTCGGCGTAGCCATGGATGATCTGGATGGGAGTTCGCAGTTCATGGGAGACATTGGCTACGAAACTGCGTTTGACCGCGTCGGTCTGATATTCCGCGCTTATGTCGTGCAGGACCATGAGCACGCGTGCATGATCCCCATCCAGGATTCGGCGCGCGCGGACAGTGAAGACTCGTTCTTCCTGGCCGGGGAAAAGCTTCAAGGATGGAATTTCGGCCTTTCCCTGTTCAAGGGTGTTTCCGAACAGTTCGAGCAGAGCAGGGGAACGTACGAAAAACATATCCGCAGTCCGGCTGTACGATTGATGTTCAGTACCTTCAGGCAAAACCTGATCGGGGGATATGCCGAACATGCGGAGTGCAGAGCTGTTTGCCGCCTCGAGATGGGCTGGAGAGCTTATGATAAGGATGCCGTCGCTCGACAGCTCCATGATTGCGGAGTTCTCCGAAGCAAGTCGAGCCCGTGCTTTGGACGATTCTTCAAGCTCTTTCCGCAGACCGGCGATGTCCGGACCTGGCTCTCCAGGTGTGCTGAGCGCTCTGCTTCTGCCCGGAAGCAGGATATTCCGTAACGATGCCAGAAATGAATGCAAGTTCATGAAGTCACTCTGAACCGATAACCGACACCGCGAACCGTTTCGATATGGTGCGAAGCTTCGCCCAGTTTGCGGCGGATTGACAGAATGTGCACATCGATGGAGCGGTCGGTCACGGCGATATCGCCGCCGCGTATTTCGGAGATAATCCTGTCCCGCGAAAACACACGTCCCGGACTGCCGATCAGCAGTTCGAAAATGGCAAATTCGGTTGCGGAGAGGTCGATCGGTTTCCCTTCTATCGTCACCTCATGGCGATCGCGGTCAAGCATGAACAAGCCGCAGGTGATGCGGTGCCGATCATGTGATTCCGATGCTGCCGGTTCATGCCGTCTGAGCACCGCGCGCAGGCGTGCCTCGAGAACCTTGAGACTGAAAGGCTTGACGATATAGTCCTCTGCGCCGAGCTCGAGCCCCGCCACAATGTCCGTATCGTCGTCCCGTGCCGAAATGATGATGACGGGAATCGACGAGAGTGAAGGGGTTTTGCGAAGTTTCCTGATGAAGGTGAATCCATCCATCCCTGGAAGCATCAGGTCCAGGAGAATGGCCGACACCGAACCCTCGCTCAGAAAAGAAAGGGCTCGTTCTGCATCGGGCTGCATGACAATACGAAACCCCGCTCGCCCGAGGCTTGTCCGGATGAGTTCGGCAATATCCCGGTCGTCTTCGACCAGCAGAACCGTTTCCATGACAGCTCGCTTTCCGGCTCTCCACCTTAGGGATTAAGGTCCGGATGGATGCTTTCGACCATGTAGATTACAGCCTCGCAGGCGTTGGTCATATGATCGCCAAGACGTTCCATGTATCCGGATACCTGAATGAATTTCAGAATTCGATCGGCTTCCTCGGGCTTTTCGGCCATGGCAATGACCATTTCCTTGAGAAGCCGCTTGTGGAGGTGGTCTATCTGATCGTCCATTTCTGCAGCCAGACGGGCCTTTTCCGACGAGCGCAATGAAAAAGCTTCGATGGTGCGGCTGATCATCTCGGCATTGATATGGGACATTTCTTCGATAGTGACAGTCTGGCGCCAGGCTGGGGTGCCGGCAAAAAACTTGGTTGCCTTCGCAAGATGGGCGGCGTAGTCTGCGCTTCGTTCCAGCTCTCCCGCCATGTGAATGGCGCAGAGCAGAAGGCGCAGATCCTTCGCGACAGGCTGTTGGGTAGCCATGGCGGTGGCTACCAGGTCTTCGATTTCGGTCTGCTGGAGATCGATCAGATAGTCAGCTTTCTTGACCGCTTTGGCGCTTTCCCAGTTACCTTCACGGAAGGCGAGGATCGCTTTCTGGAGCGCTTCGCGCACCGAAGCTCCCATGGCTACAATTTTTCTGTCAAGCTCGCCGATCATCCGGTCGAATGCTTCACGATACACTCACTACCTCCCTCTGCATCATCCGAACCGGCCTGTCAGATAGCGCTCGGTACGTTCATCCTTTGGAGAAACGAATAATTGGCGGGTCGGGCCGGCTTCGACCAGTTCGCCCATCAGCATGAACACCGTATAGGCAGAAATGCGGCCGGCCTGCTGCATGTTGTGCGTCACAATGATGATAGTATAGTCCTTCTGGAGCTCGGTAATCAAATCTTCGATGTAAGAGGATGCGATCGGGTCGAGGGCACTGGTCGGCTCGTCCATGAGTATGACATCGGGCTGGAGCGCAATGGCTCTGGCGATGCAGAGACGCTGCTGCTGTCCGCCGGAAAGGGCAAGGGCGTTCTTTTTCAGCTTGTCTTTGACTTCGTCCCAGAGCGCAGCCTTGCGCAGGCTCGTTTCCACAAGTTCGTCGAGATCGCCCTGGTAGCCGTGCACTTTTGGCGCCCAGGCAATGTTCTGGTAAATGCTTTTGGGGAAGGGGTTCGGTTTTTGAAATACCATGCCGATGTGACGGCGAATTTCGACTGGATCTGCGGAAGGATCATAGATATTCCTTCCCTGGTACCACACTTCGCCTTCGGTTCTGGTGTTCGGGATGAGTTCGTTCATGCGGTTAAAGGCGCGAAGTACCGTACTCTTGCCGCATCCTGAGGGGCCGATAATGGCGGTGACGGCATTGGAATGAAAGCCGTGGCTGAATTGCTTGACTCCCTGATGCCCGTCTCCATAGGTGATGGTGAGATTGCGCGCCTCGATAGCGAAGGAAGATCCCATGTTCGAATGTACATCCATGTGTGTACAGCCTATTCGTCAGAGATAAGGCAAATATGAGCGGAATGTTAAAAATCGGTTAAATCGGGCTGGCTTCACTCCGGGTTACTCCATCATGTGGCGGATGTCATCTAGGCGCGCAACGCTATGGCGCTGCATCCAGGCAGCAATGCCGTCCAGAATCTCGAGCGGTGCTGAAGGATTCTGGAAGAGGGCTGTGCCGACCTGAATGGCGACTGCACCCGCAAGCAGATACTGGAGGGCATCTTCCGCGGTCGAGATGCCGCCGAGCCCGATGACCGGAATCGCTACCGCACGGCTTACCTTCCACACTGCGGCGACCCCTATGGGGCGGATGGCAGGTCCGGAAAGGCCGCCAGTTCCGCGTGCAATGGCGGGCCGCATGCGCTCCGTGTCGATGACCATTCCGACCACCGTATTGATGCAGGAAAGCGCATCCGCACCTCCTGTCTCGGCGGCACGGGCGATTTCGGTAATATCGGTGACATTGGGGCTGAGCTTGACGATGAGCGGTCTGCGGGTGGCATTCCGCAGTCGGCGTGTCAGACGTTCGACCAGCGCAGGATCGGTGCCGAAGGACATGCCCCCGCGATGCACGTTCGGACAGGATACATTGATTTCATAGGCATCCACGCCGCTGCCCGGAACCTGCCCTGGGCCGGCACAGGCCTCGATACGTTCTACCACCTGGACATAATCATCTTCCGTACTGCCGGCAATATTTACGACAATCGCACAGCGGTGCTGTTTCAAAAGTGGAAGCTTTTCCGTCAGGAATCGTTCGATGCCTGGGTTTGCGAGACCGATGGAATTGATGAGTCCCATGGGCGTCTCGACGAGGCGGGGCGGGGGATTGCCTTCGCGGGGTTCGAGCGTGACCGCCTTGGTGTACAGGGCTCCAAGCCTGTCAATCGAGACAAGTTCTCTGTATTCTTCGCCATAGCCGAAGGTGCCCGATGCCACGCCGACGGGATTCTGCATGACGAGAGAGCCTATGGAAACGCGAAGGTCGAGGGCAGTGCTGTCAGAGCCGATGGCAGTGTTCATCTTCTGTCTGCCTCCCAGTCGATAATGCTGGCATCGAATACCGGGCCGTCTGTGCATACGCGCAGATAGCTATTGGTCTTTGTGGAAATGACACAGCCATGGCAGGCGCCGACGCCGCATGCCATCCATTGCTCGGCGGAAAAATGGGCGGGGATTGCTGCCTGTTCGGCAAATTTGCCCAGCGCAGCCAGCATGGGTGCCGGGCCGCAGGCGTAGAGATGCCATCGGGAGATGTCGGAGGATTGTTGAAGGTGCATCAATGCGTCGATAATGGTTCCCCTGATTCCGGCGGAACCGTCGTCGGTAGCTATGACGGCCTTGCGGATTAGGCTGTTCCAGATCGGGAGTCTGGCGGATTCGTACGTTCCCCTAAGCGGGATGCGCGATTCGCTGCGGAATCCGAGTGCAAGGGTAGTGTCGAACCCCTGTTTCTGAAGGAATTCGGCGAGGAAGAGCACCGGTCCCGTGCCTATGCCGCCACCGGCGATGACGGCGCGGCTGTCTGCATGCGGAAGCGGGAAACAGGTTCCCAGGGGGCCTATCACATCGAGAGACATGCCAGGTTTCATCAGTGAAAGCGCCCTGGTCATCGGGCCGCGGATTTGATAAAGCGCATGCGCGTGCTTCACCGATCCGTCGGAGGTAAAGCCTGCAAAGGCCAGGGGCCGGCGCAGAAGGGCACCCGCTGTCGTTTCGACAAAAGGAGGCAGGACGGTAAAGAACTGTCCGGGTTTCGGCTGATCCATGGGAGGGTCTTCAGTCTGATTTGGCCATTCGAATGCAAGATGCATCCAGTCGGGGGCGGCAGGATTGTTGACGCTAATGACTGCGGAAAATTGGCGCATGAAATCTCCTGCGCTAATTCTACCAAGGAAAGCTGTTTTTTGGTACTATCCGACCCATGACGCAGATTCTTGTGCTTCTTGGTTTTCTTGCGGCCGGCGCGATCATCGCATCCTTTTCATGGGCGCCGGGTCCGCGCATTGTGGAAGCTTCCATCAGGGCTGCGCTCTGGCTCCTTCTGTTCAGCATGGGATTTCGAATTGGGAACAATCCCGGGCTCGTGAACGCCATCGGTACCATCGGACTCATGGGGCTTGTGTCCGCAGTCGTGACGATTGTCGGCAGCTGTCTGGCAATCCTTTTCTTTTCCCGCATCTGGCCGGCTTCAGGCATCGATGGCAGAAGCTATGCAAAAAGCTGGCACGGCAATTCGCGGGATTCGAAAAGCGGCACAGCCGGAGGATCGGTCCAGATGTTGGCACGCTTGAAAGCACCGGCAATTCTACTCGCTATTGTCGCAGGCGGCTTTCTGGCCGGAATCATCTTGCCCAGGCTTGTATTCGATCCAGGCATTGTCACTGAATGGACCCTCAACCTTCTGCTGTTTTTGATCGGTATGCAGTTTCGCCAATCGCGGATTCCTCTCGATCGGATACTGAAATCGCCAGCTCTGCTTCTGCTTCCCCTGGTAACTGCCATGGGGAGCCTTGCAGGAGGGCTTCTGCTTGCGCCGATTTTCTCGCTGAGGGTTCCGAGGGCGCTTGCCCTGGCAGGGGGTTTCGGATGGTACAGCCTATCCGGCGTTCTGATCGGCAATCTGGGGGATCCGGTTCTGGGCTCTGCAGCTTTTCTAGCAAACATGATGCGTGAGAGTATCGGGCTGATAGTAATACCGGTTCTGGCCGAATCTCGGATTCCCTCGATGGCAATCGGTGTGGCCGGGGCGACGGCGATGGATGTATCTCTGCCCCTGATTGAGCAATCGCTCGGTCCTGAGTCGGTGCCGCTCAGTTTCATGTCGGGAGCGGTGCTTTCTCTGCTCGTGCCCCTGCTCGTTCCTCTGTTCATGGGTATGTAGCACCATCGTAGTGCTCTGAACCTTGTGTAAAGAATTGAAGTGAAGAAGTGATGGAGCGCGATATCCTCTTTGACCGCAGCTACGGTCAGGGAGGTATGCTATGCACTGGTTTGCTTTTTGTCCCAATCCTGACTGTGCCTACCACAAGACTGCACCGGACAGGCCCTGGGCCTGGGCCACAGGCTGGTATGCTACCAAGGCCTTCGGGAAGGTGCGGCGCTATCACTGCAGCTGCTGCGGCAAGAGTTTTTCCACGCAGACATTCTCCACCCACTACTACCTGAAGCGCATTCTCTCCTACCGTGAGCTGTTGTATCGGCTTGCGGCGGGGGAGAGCCTGAGGGGTATGAGCCGGTCTTTGGGCTGTTCGCTGTCGCTGCTTGCGAACCGTTTTGAGCGGCTGGCACGGCAGGGGATGGCGCTGCATGGGGAGCTTGTGAGGCAGGCGCAGCAGACTGAGGATATCTGTATCGACGGCTTTGTGTCGTTCGACTGTTCGCAGTACTTTCCGAGCGAGATACCGATAGCGGCAGGAAGGGAAAGCGGCTTTGTGCTGGATGTCAGCCACTGCACCCGGCGGCGTTCAGGGAGCATGCGCCCGGAGCAGAAAGCAAAAGCCCGGCAGCTGTATGCGAAGGTGCCGCTCGAACGGGGAGG